>OKWV01000062.1_pt1 | contig 104920 bp, 100 predicted proteins | sample 1607231 | NCBI WGS metagenome assembly OKWV01 (sample SAMN07501066, study PRJEB24779) | human gut metagenome | isolation source: stool | host: human infant | place: USA: Pittsburgh, PA | reverse complement strand
CAAACGTTAACTCATCTGCTTTAGCCACTAAAAAACACCCTTATTTCTACACTAATACCGCTCTCCATGACGATAAATATAAAATACACAATAGAATTAAAGAGGTAAACCTGCGGCTTATAAAAAATCCTTCACTAACTCGCGAATCAGATTACAGATTTGCATGTGGGGGTTCATTGAAATTTCTATTGTCAGCGAAATAACCAGTCATCCACCGACTCCCGCGTTTCCTGTAATCACCCTGCGCATACTCCTTGTCGCCTTCCTTTTTACATTCAAACCAACCATCAGTACAACAGATAGCCCTGCCATGTAGCCATATCGGTTTAAACATTCTGCTGATGGCTGCTGTCCCGAGGCGAGCATTAATCAATGGTGCTTTATCCCACCACTCGGGGGCGTAACCCCAGATTACAGGATCAAGATGCAGTTGCTCATCGCGTTCACTGAGCAGGAGAACTTTCGTGCCAGGAGCGACGTTAAACCGGCCAATTGGCTCGGGGTCAAAAGCTATGTCGCGTTCGGCCTCTTCGGCGAGGTAAGCCAAGTATTCTTCGCGCGTCTGCGCCTGGGCAAATCGTCCGCACATATGCACCTCCAGCCAGTTAGACTGAAAGTATAGGAGATGGAACTATGTCGAAAACATACAGAAGGATCTGGAAGGCGCTATTGTTCGTTGGCAGGAATACATAATTCATGAATTTTTGCAGCGGAGGAGAATTGCTCATTTAGTTAAGAAAAGTGTTGGTATATGAAGTGTCGATAAGCCCGTAATTAGTTGATTTTGTTAATTACAAAATAACACGGTTATACCATGCGTGATTTATAAGTGTATGATTTAATTGTAAATTGAATCGGTCTCGAAAACCGTAGTAGGGGCAACTCTACCGGGGGTTCAAATCCCCCTCTCTCCGCCATTATTCAATTAGTTACGCGCCTCGCTTTCAACGACTCTCGTCACAGATGTTTTTCACATTACTCCAGTAAATTTTATAATTACATGCTTTATTTTGCGGCACGTCTGTACTTTTGCCAGAAAAAAAAGCCCGCTTACAGCGGGCAAAAAGTTCAACTTTCAAGTAAATTCGCGACAAAAGTCGTCACAAATGCAGGATCTCACGAAATCCATTGGAAATTTTTGAACAAACAGTAAACATAAAAAAGCCCGCCAGAATAGGGGGCGGGCTGTGATAAAAAATCAAAGATTAGATAAGCGTGGTGCTGTTAGCACAGCAAGAAAAGTATAGTACAGCCGGTTCGCTTTTCAACCGATCTCAGGAAGTTTATGTGGGCTATCAATGAAACCAGTCGTCCGCTGATTCCCACGTCTCCTGTATCTCCTCCTGCACGTACTCCTGATCGCCTTCCTTGTACTTCGAACGTAGAACAGCCAGACCACAATTGCTGACGTTATTCGTTAATCGGGCAGTAAGCGATAAGCAACATAACCAGGTTCAGTAGCCGGCTCATAACCTTGCACTATAGCGTTGATTAATTTGAACTAAACTTTTTTATTTCTAAAGGAAGTATGTTTTGCTTTCCATGCAGAGTGGACTGACACGCCTTCTCCTTAGCTAAAAGTTTCGTCTGGCCACTGCCGGTGAAGGAAATTGTAATGGATATAGCGCTAAAAATGGCGAGGTATAACCTGGTTTTTTATCAGGGGGTTAGGGAACTATTCCTCAACAAGCCAAAATTCAGCCTCTTCAAACATTTCCTCGATCATGCGGTTGAGCCGCTCTTTCTCAGTTTTCGTACAATCACTGTTCAGCGCGTTCACCTGCATCGGCTTAACTCTCACATCTGCTCCGGGGAAAATCTTGTGAACCCTCTTTGTCAGTTCAGCCAAGATGATGCCTTTCGCGCCGGGTAAATCCTCAACATTTCTTTTGTCGTAAACGAGTTCAACGAACATAGCTACCTCAGCTAAATTACTGGTTGTATATACAGTTATTATTGGCTGGGTATTTATACAGTGTCAAGTAATCGCTCATCAAGCAGCGAATCTGTGGGGTGTTTTCGACTAGAGGTTTAGCGCGAGGCCTTTATCCGTCTGGGCTACAGAGAATTGTCTATGGGGCACCAATGGGGCATTTACCATCGGTGAAAATCGCTAAAGTTCGCAAATATGAAATTCGTTTAATCAGTCCAACCGTGATTTACGGTGCTCCTGGACGATATTTGTCGATTTTAAAAATTACTATTTCATGTTACTAAAATGTAGCATAGTGAGCTTTTCTCCCTGAAAAGATGAACATTCTGCGTGGCGGGAATTACGCAACAGGAATAGACTGGAGACGTAACCAAACAGAAGATGCTAAAGGTTTTTTATGACACAACAGCCACAAGCCAAATACCGCCACGACTACCGTGCGCCGGATTACCTGATTAGCGATATTGACTTGACCTTTGACCTGGATGCCGCAAAAACCGTTGTCACTGCGCTGAGCACTATTTCACGTCATAGCGCCTCTCCAGTGCCATTGCGTCTGAATGGCGAAGACCTGACGTTAGTGTCAATCCATGTTAACGACCAGCCGTGGACACAATATAAAGAAGAAGACAATCACCTGGTCATTGACGGCCTGCCTGAGCGATTCACATTGCGTATCGTTAATGAAATCAGTCCGGCTGCGAACACTGCACTTGAAGGTCTCTATCAGTCCGGCGATGCGCTCTGTACTCAATGTGAGGCGGAAGGTTTCCGCCATATTACCTGGTATCTGGACCGCCCGGATGTTCTGGCGCGATTTACCACTAAAATCATTGCCGACAAAACCGCCTATCCGTTCCTGCTTTCTAACGGTAACCGTGTGGGCCAGGGCGATCTGGAAAACGGTCGTCACTGGGTACAGTGGCAGGATCCCTTCCCGAAACCTTGTTACCTGTTTGCACTGGTAGCGGGCGACTTTGATGTTCTGCGCGATACCTTTACCACCCGCTCCGGGCGTGAAGTTGCGCTTGAGCTCTTTGTCGACCGTGGCAACCTTGACCGCGCGCCGTGGGCGATGACCTCGCTCAAGAACTCCATGAAATGGGATGAAACCCGTTTTGGCCTCGAATACGACCTCGACATCTATATGATTGTCGCCGTGGACTTCTTTAATATGGGCGCGATGGAGAATAAAGGCCTCAATGTCTTTAACTCCAAATATGTGCTCGCCCGTACTGATACTGCGACCGACAAAGACTATCTCGATATCGAACGCGTCATTGGTCATGAATATTTCCATAACTGGACCGGTAACCGCGTGACCTGCCGCGACTGGTTCCAGCTCAGCCTGAAAGAAGGGCTGACCGTGTTTCGTGACCAGGAGTTCAGCTCGGACCTGGGTTCCCGTGCGGTAAACCGTATCAATAATGTTCGCACCATGCGCGGGCTGCAATTTGCCGAAGACGCCAGCCCGATGGCGCATCCGATTCGCCCGGATAAAGTTATTGAAATGAATAACTTCTACACCCTGACGGTGTATGAGAAAGGGGCTGAAATCATCCGCATGATCCATACCCTGCTGGGCGAAGAGAATTTCCAGAAAGGGATGCAGCTCTATTTTGAACGTCACGATGGCAGCGCTGCAACCTGCGATGATTTCGTTCAGGCAATGGAAGATGCGTCAAATATCGATTTGTCCCATTTCCGTCGCTGGTATAGCCAGGCGGGGACGCCGATTGTCACGGTACACGACGATTATAATCCGGCGACCGAGCAGTACACGCTCACTATTAGCCAGCGTACGCCGCCTACAGCGGAACAGCACGAGAAACACCCGCTGCATATCCCGTTTGACATTGAGCTTTATGATAATGAAGGCAAGGTCATCCCATTGCAGAAAGACGGTCATCCTGTGCATCACGTGCTGAACGTTACCCAGCCGGAACAGACCTTTGTCTTTGATAATGTCTACTTCCAGCCGGTACCGTCCCTGCTGCGTGAATTCTCTGCACCGGTGAAACTGGAATATAAATGGAGTGACCAACAACTGACGTTCCTGATGCGTCATGCCAGCAATGATTTCTCTCGCTGGGATGCCGCGCAGAGCCTGCTGGCGACACATATTAAGCTCAACGTTGCCCGCCATCAGCAGGGGCAGGCACTCTCATTGCCACTGCATGTTGCCGATGCATTCCGCGCGATCCTGCTGGATGAACACATCGATCCGGCGCTGGCTGCGGAAATTCTGACATTGCCGTCGGCGAATGAGATCGCCGAATTGTTCGACGTTATCGATCCGGTTGCCATCGTGGCGGTACGCGAAGCGCTGACCCGCACGCTGGCTACCGAGCTGGCAGATGAAGTGCTGGCCGTTTATAACGCCAACAAGCTTGATACCTACCGCGTGGAACATGCAGATATCGGCAAGCGTGCATTACGTAACACCTGTCTGCGTTATCTCGCCTTCGGCGACGCGCAACTGGCCGATAAACTGGTAAGCGAGCAATATCACCATGCTGACAACATGACGGATGCGCTGGCGGCGCTCTCCGCCGCTGTTGCCGCACAGCTGCCGTGCCGTGACGCGCTGATGCAGGAATACGATGACAAATGGCATCAGGACGGTCTGGTAATGGATAAGTGGCTGATTCTACAGGCGACCAGCCCGGCAGAGAACGTGCTTGACACCGTACGCGGTTTGCTAAAACACCGTTCATTTACAATGAGCAACCCGAACCGTGTGCGTTCGCTGATTGGCGCGTTTGCCAGCAGCAACCCGGCAGCATTCCATGCGCCAGACGGTAGCGGCTATCAGTTCATGGTCGAAATGTTGACAGAATTGAATAACCGCAACCCGCAGGTGGCCTCGCGTCTGATTGAACCGCTGATTCGTTTAAAACGTTATGATGCGAAACGCCAGGAAAAAATGCGTGCGGCGCTGGAGCAACTCAAAGCATTGCCGAATCTGTCGGGCGATCTGTTTGAGAAGATCAGCAAAGCGCTGGCATAGCGTTCAGCGGGCAGATCATGCGTGATAACAAGCCGGGTTAGCGTGTACAGCGCGACCCGGTTTTTTATTACGACGCCCTGGCGACATTTGCAATATGAGCGCCGATCGTGGGCACTTGCGTGTCGCGGCGATGTAAGGCCTGCCAGAATGTTTCCAGCGCACCGTCCAGCCGCGTCTGCAAATTCGCCGTGAAGTGGGGTTTATGTTGATAATCCACCACCTGGCTGTCATCGGCGAAGACGCCATGTAAAATTTCCTGGGCTTTCAATGCGCTCAAAACCGGCTTGAGCGCATAATCCACCGCCAGCATATGTGCAATGGTGCCGCCGGTCGCGAAGGGGAGGACGACTTTGCCTTCCAGCGCGCGTTCAGGGAACAGATCAAGCAGGGTTTTCAGCGCGCCGGAAAAGGACGCTTTGTACACCGGGGTGGCGATGATCAGCCCGTCAGCCTCGGTTAATTGTTCGAGCAGTGTCTGTAAGGCAGGGCTGTCGAAGCGGCCATAAAGCAAATCTTCCGGGACAAAGTTATGCAAATGCCAGTGGCATACTTCAACGTCAAGGGCCGCCATACGTTCACGCGCATATTCCAGCAGAGCGCTTGAGCGGGAAGGGTAGCGCGGGCTTCCCGCCAGGGTAACAACTCGCATATTCACTCCTTATAACCATTTGCTTCGCTTTATCAGGTATTGATAGCAATATGCTCAGTGTCGCAGAGGTTTTATATTCCGCTAAATGATTTTTTCAGCGAAAAAGTGTTAAAAAAAGAATATGCGGGCAACGATGAGAAAACGATTGCGTCCAGTTGACCTTTTTTTGCCCCAGGTCAATTCCATTTCTTCACTTAATCAAAGATAATACGCCCCCGGTTTGCACACCGGGAATCCAGGAGAGTTCATGTACTACCCCTTCGTTCGTAAAGCCCTTTTCCAGCTCGACCCTGAGCGCGCTCATGAATTTACTTTTCAACAACTACGCCGCATTACGGGTACGCCGCTGGAAGCACTGGTGCGTCAGCGTGTGCCGGAAAAACCGGTACAGTGCATGGGACTCACGTTTAAAAATCCGCTGGGACTTGCCGCTGGCCTCGATAAGAATGGTGAATGTATCGATGCGCTGGGTGCGATGGGATTTGGCGCGATCGAGATAGGTACCGTGACGCCGCGTCCGCAGCCTGGCAACGACAAGCCGCGTCTCTTCCGCCTGGTCGACGCCGAAGGGTTGATCAACCGCATGGGCTTTAACAATCTGGGCGTTGATAACCTGGTTGAGAATGTGAAAAAAGCGCATTTTGATGGCGTGCTGGGTATTAATATTGGCAAAAATAAAGATACGCCAGTTGAAAACGGCAAAGATGACTATCTGATTTGTATGGAAAAAATCTATGCCTATGCCGGTTATATCGCTATTAATATTTCCTCGCCGAACACGCCGGGCCTGCGAACATTACAATATGGCGAAGCGCTGGATGACCTTCTGAGCGCCATTAAAAATAAACAGCAAGCTCTTCATCAGACCCATCATAAATATGTTCCTGTTGCCGTGAAGATCGCTCCGGATCTTTCCGAAGAAGAATTGATCCAGGTGGCCGACAGTTTAGTTCGTCACAATATTGACGGCGTCATTGCCACCAATACAACGCTGGACAGAAAACTGGTTCGGGGAATGAAAAATTGCGATGAAGCGGGTGGATTAAGTGGCCGTCCGCTGCAATTAAAAAGCACAGAAATTATTCGCCGCCTGTCTCAGGAATTAAATGGCCGCCTGCCGATTATCGGCGTGGGGGGTATCGACTCTGTGATTGCCGCGCGTGAGAAGATGGACGCAGGGGCATCGCTGGTGCAAATTTATTCAGGCTTTATATTTAAAGGCCCGCAATTGATTAAAGAAATCGTTACCCATATCTGATCTTTTACCCACTATCAGACAACCAGGGCTTTATTTCCGGTCCTGGTTGTTTTATATTCCGTGATTGTTGCTAATTTGTACATTTTAGTCTTTGCTTATTTAGCGTAATAAGCGAAACGGCACAGGATGAAAAAGGCAAAAGGATGTTTACGGGGAGGGGAGAAAGAAATGCGAATTAAACCTGACGATAATTGGCGTTGGTATTTTGATGACGAGCACGATCGTATGATGCTCGATCTGGCCAATGGCATGTTATTTCGCTCGCGCTTTGCCCGCAAAATGTTGACTCCGGATGCGTTTTCCCCCTGCGGGTTTTGCGTAGACGATGCCGCCTTATACTTCTCCTTCGATGAAAAATGCCGCGACCTGATGCTCTCAAATGAGCAACGTGCCGAACTGGTGCTTAATGCACTGGTGGCCATTCGTTTTCTGAAGCCGCAAATGCCTAAAAGCTGGCACTTTACCAGCTACAATACGCCGTGGTCTCCCTGTGCGGGCGAAGCCGCGAGCGTCGTAATGAGTGACAGCGGCGAAGAGGTTAGTTTGCTGGTGGTTGAGCCGGGTGAAAATGCCGCACTTTGCCTGCTGGCGCAGCCAGGGGTTGTTATCGCCGGTCGTACCATGCAATTAGGCGATCCCATTAAGATCATGAATGACAGGCTGAAACCGCAGCTCAGTGCCGCCAGTTTCAGCTTTGAACAGGCCGTTTAACTTTCCAGGCGAACTGAGGTTTTCGGTACGCAGCTGCAACTCAGGATGGAACCATCTTGCGCGATAGCTGATTTTTTCAACGGGCTGACCTCACCCTCAATCAGGCGAATGCGACAGCAGCCGCAAATGCCCGCCCGACAGGAATAGGGCACGCGTATCCCCTGATTCTCCAGTTGCTCAAGCAAGATTTGCTGATTGTTCCCGCGAAAACTTTGCCCCTGCCAGACAATATCCACCACGTCCTCTGTTTGCTGTTCTTGTTCTACAGACTCAACAGACTGTCCTGCGCCATAGGGTTTAGCGGGTGCGCGGGAAAGGACCACTACCTCATCACCTACCCGAACGACCCCACTATTGCGGGCAATTAAGTTCTGACCGAAATCAACGTCGCCATTATCTTGCGCAGTGCGAAAACGGGCGAGTGTCGCCAGCGGTTCACCAGTGGGATGTTTTTGCCCACGTTCGGGACTCACAGTGGTAAAAACACAACGGCTGCACGGTTTCACCACGTCAAAGACGACGTCGCCGATGCGTATTACTTTCCAGGTGTCTTCTTCCCATGCACTGGCGCCGGTGACCACCAGGTTGGGGCGAAACTGCTCCATCTGTACACTTGCCGGGCAACGGTTTTGTAAATCACGCAATGAGGCTTCGTTGGTCAATAAAAACGGAAAGCCATCGGCAAACGAGAGCGGAACATCCTCGTAACGTTTTACCCGGCGCGTGGTTTGCGGCCCCACCCAGCGAAGCTGAACGTCTCGTGCAAAAAAGCCGCTGAGCCACTGATTGATGGGTTCTGGCGCAACCCGGGCAGTAAAATGATTCCCCCACACTTCCGTTGGCTCACTCTGAGGCGCAAAATCATTAAAACGCACCACGGCGCTGCTGCCATCGGGTGCGGTTAAATGCAGTCCATCCGTCAGGGGAGAGGGAAGAAAGCGTACCATCTGCGGGAATTGTCGCGCAGTAATAAAGGTGCCATCCGCTTCGGTCACCATAAAAATGCGATCAAACGATAATCCGCTGGAGTCTGCCAGGGCATGCGTCAGGCCAATACCACGCATGGACTTCACTGGATGGATAAAAAGACGCGAAAGGGTTGCCACGTCATTTCCTCTGTGAACGAAAATAAGCCCTCAACTTTATGACATGAACGCCAGATTGGCTATAATGCGCAACAATTTTCTTCATCGATAAGTGATTTTATGATTTCTCTGTTTGCCAGTACGGCCCGTGGGCTGGAAGAGCTATTAAAAACTGAACTGGAGAACCTGGGCGGGCAAGAATGCCGGGTGGTTCAGGGGGGCGTCCATTTCCATGGTGACACACGGCTGCTTTACCAAAGCCTGATGTGGAGTCGTCTGGCCTCGCGCATCATGATGCCGCTCAGTGAGTGTAAGGTTTACAGCGATCTGGACCTTTACCTCGGCGTGCAGGCGATTCCGTGGACGGAGATTTTCAGCCCGAATGCCACCTTTGCGGTCCATTTTAGCGGCCTAAATGAAGAAATTCGCAACAGCCAGTATGGCGCGTTGAAAGTAAAAGACGCCATTGTCGATAGCTTTACCCGCAAAAATCTGCCGCGTCCGAACGTTGATCGTGAATCACCGGATCTACGCATCAACGTCTGGCTGAATAAAGAGACGGCCAGTATTGCGCTCGACCTGAGTGGCGAAGGTCTGCACTTGCGTGGTTACCGTGACGGCACAGGTATGGCGCCAATCAAAGAAAACCTCGCTTCGGCGATTGTGATGCGCTCTGGCTGGCAGCCGGGTACGCCGTTGCTTGATCCGATGTGCGGTTCCGGCACCTTACTGATTGAAGCGGCTATGTGGGCGACCGATCGTGCGCCAGGCTTACACCGCAGCCGCTGGGGCTTTGGCGGCTGGGCTCAACATGATGAGGCAATCTGGCAGGACGTGAAAGCCGACGCGCAGACCCGTGCACGGGCTGGGCTGGCCAATTACACGTCGCATTTTTATGGCTCCGATAACGATCCTCGCGTCATTGAGCGCGCGCAGCGTAACGCCCGTCGTGCCGGGGTTGGCGAGCTGGTCACTTTCGACGTAAAAGATGTGGCGCAGTTAAGCAATCCGCTGCCGAAAGGGCCGTATGGCACCGTTATCAGCAACCCGCCGTACGGCGAGCGTCTGGAAAGCGAACCGGCGCTGATTGCCCTGCACAGCCTGCTGGGACGGACATTGAAATCGCAATTTGGCGGCTGGAATCTGTCGCTGTTCAGCGCCTCTGTCGATTTACTTAACTGCCTGCAATTGCGCGCTGACCGCCAGTTCAAGGCTAAAAACGGCCCGCTGGATTGTGTGCAGAAAAACTACCACCTGACGGAAAATACGGGCGAAGCAAAAGCGCCGGCAATGGCCGAGGATTACGCCAACCGCCTGCGTAAGAATCTTAAGAAGCTGGAAAAATGGGCGCGTCAGGAAGGCATTGAATGCTATCGCCTGTACGATGCCGATCTGCCGGATTACAACGTGGCTGTCGATCGCTACGGTGACTGGGTGGTGGTGCAAGAGTACGCGCCGCCCAAAACCATCGATGCGCAAAAAGCGCGTCAGCGTCTGTTTGACATTATTGCCGCGACCATCGCCGTGCTGGGGATTGCGCCGAACAAGCTGGTGTTGAAAACCCGTGAACGGCAGAAAGGCAACAACCAGTACCAGAAGATGAGTGAAAAGGGTGAATTCCTCCAGGTTAGTGAATACAACGCCAAACTGTGGGTGAACCTGACGGACTATCTGGATACGGGGCTGTTTCTCGATCACCGTATCGCGCGTCGTATGCTGGGTCAGATGAGCAAGGGCAAAGATTTCCTCAATCTCTTCTCTTATACCGGTAGTGCGAGTGTTCACGCCGGGCTTGGCGGCGCGCGCAGTACCACGACGGTGGATATGTCGCGTACCTATCTGGAGTGGGCGGAACGCAACTTGCGTCTCAACGGCCTGACCGGTCGTCCACACCGTCTGCTGCAGGCTGATGTACTGGCATGGTTACGCGAAACCGATGAACAGTTCGATCTGATTTTTATCGATCCGCCTACATTCTCGAACTCAAAACGCATGGAAGACTCTTTCGACGTTCAGCGCGATCACCTGACGCTGATGAAAGACCTTAAACGTTTGCTGCGCAAAGGCGGCACGATCATGTTCTCAAACAACAAACGCGGTTTCCGTATGGATACTGAAGGGCTGGCTACGCTTGGGCTCAAAGCACAAGAAATTACCCAAAAAACGCAGTCGCAAGATTTCGCCCGTAACCGTCAGATCCACAACTGCTGGCTGATTACCGCAGCCTGAAAGGATAAATAGATGTCATTAATTAGTATGCATGGCGCCTGGCTGTCGTTCAGCGATGCGCCCCTTCTCGATAATGCCGAACTGCATATTGAGGATAACGAACGCGTCTGTCTGGTAGGGCGTAACGGCGCGGGTAAATCGACGCTGATGAAAATCCTCAATCGCGAGCAGGGGCTGGATGATGGCCGCATCGTGTATGAACAGGATTTGATCGTGGCACGTTTGCAACAGGATCCGCCGCGCAACGTCGCGGGCAGCGTTTACGACTTTGTCGCCGAAGGCATTGAAGAGCAGGCGGAGTACCTCAAGGGCTATCACGACATTTCGCATCTGGTGATGACCGACCCAAGCGATAAAAACCTCAATGAGATGGCACGCTTACAGGAACTGCTGGACCACCATGGCCTCTGGCAGCTCGAAAACCGTATCAATGAAGTGCTGGCGCAACTGGGGCTGGAAGCCGACATGCCGCTGGCGTCGCTCTCTGGCGGCTGGTTGCGTAAGGCGGCGCTGGGACGTGCGCTGGTCAGTGGACCGAAAGTGCTGCTGCTTGATGAACCGACAAACCACCTCGATATTGAAACCATCGACTGGCTGGAAGGGTTTCTGAAAACCTTCAGCGGCACCATTATTTTTATCTCGCATGACCGCTCCTTTATCCGCAATATGGCGACCCGTATTGTCGATCTGGATCGCGGCAAACTGGTGACCTATCCCGGCGATTACGACACTTATCTGCTGGAAAAAGAAGAAAACCTGCGCGTTGAAGAACTGCAAAATGCGGAGTTTGACCGCAAGCTGGCGCAGGAAGAAGTCTGGATCCGCCAGGGCATCAAGGCCCGCCGTACCCGTAATGAAGGCCGCGTACGCGCATTGAAAGCCATGCGTCGCGAACGCAGCGAGCGCCGCGAGGTGATGGGTAGCGCGAAGATGCAGGTTGAGGAAGCAAGTCGCTCGGGCAAAATCGTCTTTGAGATGGAAAACGTCAACTATCAGGTGGACGGCAAAGTACTGGTCCAGGACTTCTCTGCTCAGGTTCAACGCGGCGACAAGATTGCGCTGATTGGGCCGAATGGTTGTGGTAAAACCACGCTGCTCAAGTTGATGCTTGGCCAATTGCAGGCCGACAGTGGGCGCATTCATTGCGGTACCAAACTGGAAGTGGCCTACTTTGACCAGCACCGTGCGGAGCTCGATCCGGACAAAACGGTGATGGATAACCTGGCTGAGGGCAAACAGGAAGTGATGGTAAACGGTAAGCCGCGCCATGTGTTGGGCTACCTGCAGGATTTTCTCTTCCACCCGAAACGGGCGATGACACCGGTGCGCGCGCTCTCCGGCGGTGAACGTAACCGACTGTTGTTGGCACGTTTGTTCCTGAAACCCAGTAACTTATTGATTCTCGACGAACCTACTAACGATTTGGATGTCGAAACGCTGGAGCTGCTTGAAGAGCTTATTGATAGCTACCAGGGGACCGTCATGCTGGTCAGCCACGATCGTCAGTTCGTCGACAACACCGTGACGGAGTGCTGGATTTTCGAAGGCGCGGGACGGATTGGACAATACGTTGGCGGTTATCATGATGCTCGTGGTCAGCAAGCGGCATCGCAGGCGTATAAAGCTGCATCCGGGAAGAAAGCTGCCGAAGTATCGGTTAACAAGGCAGAAACTGTTAAACGAGCCAGTAACAAACTAAGCTATAACCTGCAACGTGAGCTTGAACAACTGCCGCAAAAGCTGGAAAAGCTTGAGGCGGAACTGGAAACATTGCAGGCGCAGGTGGCAGATGCCAGCTTTTTCAGCCAGCCTCACGACCACACGCAGAAAGTACTGGCCGAACTGGCTTCGGCGGAGCAGGCGCTGGAGGAAGCGTTTGAACGCTGGGAGTATCTGGAGGCTCTAAAAAACGGCGCATAACTCAGGAAGTCTGTATGTGTGAACATCACCACGCCACCCGACATATTTTATGCACCCAGTGCGATTTATTGGTGGCTTTGCCACCAATGCAGCATGGCCATAAAGCGGCTTGTCCGCGTTGCGGCGCGACATTAACCACACAGTGGGATGAACCCAGACAGCGTCCCACCGCGTATGCCCTGGTGGCGCTGTTCATGCTACTGCTTTCCAATCTGTTCCCTTTTGTGAATATGAAAGTGGCAGGCGTCACCAGCGAGGTGACGCTGCTGGAGATCCCCGGTGTGATGTTCTCGGAAGATTACGCCAGCCTCGGGACAATTTTTTTACTCTTCGTTCAGATGGTCCCGGCGTTTTGCCTGGTGACCATATTGCTGTTGGTCAATCGCGTGCGGATGTCGCTCCGGGTCAAAACGTTTCTGGCGCGTATCCTTTTCCAGCTCAAGACCTGGGGTATGGCAGAGATTTTTCTGGCCGGCGTGCTGGTGAGCTTTGTCAAACTGATGGCCTATGGCGACGTGGGCATTGGCAGCAGCTTTATTCCATGGTGTCTGTTTTGCCTGTTACAACTGCGTACCATGCAGTGTGTGGACCGTCACTGGCTTTGGGATGATATTTCCCCTGCACCGCTGCCGGTGGCACCGTTGCGTGTTGGTGTGGCGGGTATTCACCAGGGATTACGCAGTTGTCCATGTTGCACCGCCATTGTGGCTGCGGACGAACCCCTCTGCCCGCGTTGTCATACCAAAGGCTATGTCAGACGCAGACACAGTCTGCAGTGGACGATGGCACTACTGGTGACGTCTATCCTGCTGTATCTGCCTGCCAATATTTTGCCGATCATGATTACCGATCTGTTGGGTGATCAGATGCCATCGACGATCCTTGCCGGGGTGATTTTACTCTGGAGCGAGGGGTCGTATCCGGTCGCGCTGGTGATTTTTATTGCCAGTATCATGGTGCCAACCTTAAAAATGATCGCCATCGCCTGGTTATGCTGGGATGCAAAAGGTCACGGTCGACGAGACAGTGAACGCATGCACTTTATTTATGAAATCGTAGAATTTGTTGGGCGCTGGTCGATGATTGATGTATTTGTCATCGCGGTGCTCTCCGCGTTGGTGCGCATGGGAGGATTAATGAATATTTATCCGGCCATGGGGGCGCTGATGTTTGCGCTGGTCGTCATCATCACAATGTTTGCGGCAATGACGTTCGATCCCCGCCTGAGCTGGGATCGCGAGCCTGAATCGAGCCATGAGGAGTCGTAAGAACATGGAGAAAACCAGTGGGGAGGCGAAAGTGCAGAAAGTCAAAAACTGGTCGCCGGTATGGATATTCCCGATAGTCACGGCCCTCATCGGCGCGTGGATCCTCTTTTACCATTACAGCCATCAGGGGCCGGAAGTGACGCTCATTACCACCAATGCCGAAGGCATCATCGGGGGTAAAACGACGATCAAAAGCCGCAGCGTGGATGTCGGCGTGGTGGAGAGCACGACACTGACGGACGATCTTACTCATGTTGAGATTAAAGCGCGCCTGAATACAGGGATGGAAAAGTTGCTCTACAACGACTCTGTTTTTTGGGTGGTCAAGCCACAGGTTGGGCGAGAGGGGATCAGCGGGCTGGGGACATTACTTTCTGGCGCCTATATTGAACTGCAGCCAGGAAAAAAGGGCAGCCAGCCGGACAGATATAACCTGCTCGATTCGCCGCCGCTGGCACCACCGGATGCAAAAGGGATTCGAATCATCCTGGACAGCAAAAAAGCAGGGCAACTCTCTCCAGGCGATCCGGTACTTTTCCGTGGCTACCGTGTCGGATCTGTTGAGACCAGCACTTTCGATACGCAAAAGCGTACGATCACTTATCAGCTTTTTATTAACGCGCCAAACGATCGTCTGGTCACCAGCAACGTGCGTTTCTGGAAAGACAGCGGCATCGCCGTGGATTTAACCTCTGCAGGAATGCGGGTTGAAATGGGATCACTCAGTACCCTTTTTGGCGGCGGTGTGAGTTTTGATGTGCCTGAAGGGAATGAACTGGGAGAGCCAGTTGCCGAAAAAACAGCGTTTATGCTCTATGACGATCAGCGCAGTATTCAGGAGTCCCTGTATACCGAACATATCGATTACCTGATGTTCTTCAAAGATTCGATTCGAGGTCTGCAGCCAGGCGCCCCGGTCGAATTTCGCGGTATTCGCCTGGGCACCGTGGCGAAAGTACCGTTCTTCACGCCAGAAATGCGACAGAAATTGAATGACGATTACCGGATACCTATCCTGATTCGTATTGAGCCTCAGCGTCTAATAAGCCAGTTTGGCGGCGATCCGAACGTGGATGAACATCTTACTGAGTTAATGAAACGCGGCCTGCGTGCGGCGCTGAAAACAGGCAATATTGTGACAGGTGCCCTGTATGTCGATCTCGATTTTTATCCGAAAGCGCCGGCCGTAACCGATATGCCGGAATTTGGTGGCTATCGTATCATTCCGACGGTCAGCGGCGGTCTGGCGCAGATCCAGCAAAAACTGATGGATACGCTGGATAAAATTAACAATCTGCCGCTTAACCCAATGATCGAGCAGGCAACCAATACCTTAACGACGAGCCAGCAGACGATGCGCCGTCTGCAGACGACACTTGATAATCTGAATAAGCTGACAGCCAGTCAGTCTATGCAGCAACTGCCAGCAGATATGCAGAATACTCTGCGTGAGCTTAATCGCAGTATGCAAGGCTTTCAGCCAGGTTCGGCGGCGTACAACAAGATGGTGGCGGATATGCAGCGTCTTGATCAGGTGTTGCGCGAGCTGCAGCCAGTGCTTAAAACGCTGAACGATAAGAGTAATGCTCTGGTGTTTGAAGCGAAGGACAAAGACGATCCGCAGCCGAAGAGGGCGAAAGAATGAAAAAAGGAACAATAGCGCTTCTGGCAGTGCTTCTGACGGCTTGTAGCACGAGCGGTGATAAGAAGAGCTACTATCAGCTGCCGTCACCGCCGCAGCCAACGGTGGCGCAAAGCGATGCGCGTGGGCAACACCTGCTGTGGGTTGAGCAGGTGACGGTGCCGGATTATCTTGCAGGCAATGGCGTGGTCTACCAGACAAGCGATGTGCAATACGTGATTGCCACCAACAATCTGTGGGCAAGCCCGCTGGACCAACAGTTGCGCACGACGCTGGTGGCGAATTTAAGCAATCAGTTGCCGGGCTGGGTTGTGGCATCGCAACCGTTAGGTACAGAGCAGGACACGCTGAATGTTACGGTAACAGGTTTTCACGGTCGTTATGACGGGCGGGTTATCGTAAGTGGTGAATGGCTGGTGAATCATCGCGGCCAATTGATTAAGCGTCCTTTCCACATTGAGCTCAGGCAACAGCAAGACGGTTATGACGAGATGGTGAAAATGCTGGCCGTGGCCTGGCAACAGGAAGCGGCAAGTATCGCCAGCGAGCTAAAACGTCTGCCATAGTAAAATTAACTGCATTATCTACGCCGTCAGGTCATTTTTGTCTGACGGCTTTTTTTATTTTGGTGCTCAATTCATTACCTGTGCTGGTTCACAGTTTTTGTACAAATGAACTTCTGTTTAGGTCACATTTATGACACTGGCGTGAATTTTGCGCATTGACGACAAACGGTATCCAGGGTATTCGTAGCCTGTGGTTGCATACTTAGTAACCACTGTTTTCTTTTCCACCAGACCAAAAAATGAGGGAAACGAGGCATGAAGAGACAAAAGCGAGATCGCCTGGAACGGGCACATCAACGTGGGTATCAGGCCGGCATCACAGGACGGCCAAAAGAAATGTGTCCTTATCAGACGCTGAATCAGAGATCCGAATGGATGGGAGGCTGGCGAGAAGCCATGGAGGACAGGGCCGTCATTGCCTGATTCTGTCTCTTTAAACAAGAAACCTCCGCATTACGGAGGTTTCGCCTTATCTGCCCTGAGTCATTCTTTCTGGCTCGTTTACGCGGCAATCAGCATTAGAATGCAGATGTGTCCTGGAACAGGCCCACTTTCAGGTCAGTCGCGGTGTAGATAACACGGCCGTCAACCAGTACTTCACCATCGGCCAGACCCATCACCAGACGACGGTTAATAACGCGTTTGAAGTGGATGCGGTAGGTGACTTTTTTCGCGGTCGGCAGAATCTGACCGGTAAATTTCACTTCGCCTACGCCCAGCGCGCGGCCTTTGCCTTCACCACCGAGCCAGCCCAGGTAGAAACCAACGAGCTGCCACATGGCGTCCAGTCCGAGGCATCCTGGCATTACCGGATCGCCGATAAAATGGCAACCGAAGAACCACAGGTCCGGATTTATATCTAATTCAGCTTCAACATATCCTTTGTCGAAATTCCCACCGTTTTCGGTCATTAATACCACACGGTCCATCATCAGCATGCTTGGAGCTGGTAATTGTGGGCCTTTTTCGCCAAACAGCTCTCCGCGACCAGAGGCAAGAAGATCTTCTTTTGTATAGGATTCGCGTTTATCTACCATGTTCTATGTAAGCCTTATTGTGAGTTTCGGACGCAGGATAGCTAACACGTGTACGCTGAACAAGTCCGATCAGTTCGGACTGAACCAGCTAAGCCAACGAAGCGGCCACGGATAACGGTGACGAGCGTCTTGTTGCGTCGCCTGGGCGATACGCTCCAGGATGGTCTGCTTCAGTGTAGTTTGTCCTTCTGCATCCCAGACCAGTCTGGTCAATAAGGGGAGTGCATCCATGACATCATCAATGGCCCAGATAGAGAATTGACCTGCCTTAACGGCATCCAGCAACGCCTGGTGTAAACAAAGATGACGCACATTGGCAACGGGTATGATCACGCCCTGGTTGCCGTCCAGGCCACGATTCTGGCAGATAGCAAAGAACCCTTCGATCTTTTCATTGAGCCCGCCAACGGGCTGGGCGCGGCCAAATTGATCTACCGAGCCGGTGATAGCGATACTTTGGCTGACAGGAACATCCGCCAGGGCGCTGATCAGGGCGCAAAGTTCAGCCATCGATGCGCTGTCACCGTCCACTTCGCTGTAAGATTGCTCAAAAGTCAGCGAGGCGGAAAAGGGGATTTGTTGCTCAAGCTCCAGCTCGGCCATCAGGAATGACTGCATAATCATCATGCCTTTTGCATGAATGTTGCCGCCCAGTTCCGCTTTACGCTCAATGTCGTTAAATTCACCATCGCCGATGTGCACAACACAGCTGATACGTGAAGGTTCGCCAAACGCTCGCGGATGCCCAGGAAACTCAACAACTGACAGGGCGTTGATTTGACCTGTCTGTTCACCTTCGGTCTCAATGAGGATCTGCTCTAACAGAATTTCATCTTGCATGCGCTCCGCCAGATAGCCTTCGCGCCATTCACGCTGAGTAAGCATGGTAATTAGCTGTTCAGCGTCAAAAGTCTGCGCGTCAGTCATCGCGGAAACTTCACCTAACTGACGGGTTAACCAGAGCGGGCAGAGCGGCAGTGTTTCTTGATCGCCTGTATAACGAACGGCTTCCCGAATCAGTATCGGCCAGGCATCTGCCGACGGGGAGGGCAATTCAGCCTCCCGGGCAACCAGTTGAACCCACTGACACCATTGTGCCAGGGTTTCTGCGTCGCTAACCTGCAGGTTGTCTTCATATTCGCTATAGATAGCCTGTTCAGCGAGCTCTGGCTCCATCTCCTGAAAATCCGCCAGAGAATCCCGTTCACCGACGAGGATGACACGAAGATCGAGTGGCAGTGATGGGACTGAAACGGGCAGGGGGCGTGATTCATCAAAGGCGACCCAGTCAAAACGACGACGCGTCACCATGGTTTTTAAACGCATCCACAGCAAAGGCTGCGCCAGCAGGGTGCGCAGTGAGATAATCAGTGTGCCGCCATTGGCCTGATGTACCAGGCCTGGCTGCAAGGAAATCTCATTATTGAATTGGCGCAAACAACCAAATAATTGCTCGGCCTCGACCCAGTCAGCAATAACAACCTGGTTTTTACCGGCAAAATTGGCTTCTGTGTTTTGCGCAGGGGTAAGCGTAATCGTCGCGCCATTAACCTGATAGTCGCCGCCGACAACGTCGAATTCCTCGGGCTGTAAGGCTGACACAGCCCCGGCGAGGATCTTAAGGTACTCTTCCTCTTCTGGCGCTTTTGCCAACATAAAGCGTGACGTCGCCATAGGATGGAGCAATTGCTCCAGCGCATACTGTAATCGGGGTTGGGTATCGCCCAGTAAGAAGACCGTCTCGTCAGTGAGTGCGGACTGCTTAAACACATCCTGATAGCTCTCGGTATCCGGAGTCAGTTCATTCCATTCAAGTTTTGTAATGGTCAAAGTCGTTTTTTTAGTCTGATGTAAAAGGCGGGATTATACCGTAAACGCCTGTGTAGCACACAGGGAATACTCGTTTTCCCATTGCAGATGTGTTGTTGGAATAGACAGAATGTGATTTCTTTTCAGCAGAGCAAGAAAAAACTGATATTCTGAACAGAGTTACACGGTAACGTTGAGATCGCAATGAAATATCAACAACTGGAAAATCTTGAAAGCGGCTGGAAATGGAAGTATCTGGTGAAAAAACACCGGGAAGGTGAGCTTATTACAAGATATATCGAAGCCAGCGCGGCCAAAGACGCCGTCGATTTATTGCTAACCCTCGAAAATGAACCCGTGCAGGTTAATGCCTGGATTGAGCAGCATATTAATCCGTCTCTCATGAACCGCATGAAGCAGACCATCCGGGCGCGGCGCAAGCGGCATTTTAATGCTGAGCATCAGCATACGCGTAAGAAATCAATCGATCTGGAGTTTGTTGTCTGGCAACGTCTGGCAGCGCTGGCACAGCGTCGGGGGAAAACCCTTTCCGAAACCATTGTGCAGTTGATCGAGGATGCTGAGCATAAAGAAAAATACGCCACGACCATGTCCTCACTTAAACAGGATTTGCAGGCGCTTTTAGGCAAAGAGTGATTTTCTGTGCAAATGCGGTTTATTACCGGCAATAAAAAACCCCGCGATGCGGGGTTTTTTTACAGCACGTGAACTTAAGCCTGAGGCTGAGTTACAACGTCTTTGCTGCCACGAACTTCGATTTCTACGCGACGGTCCGGCGCCAGGCAATCGATCAGCGCAGGGCGCGCTTTCACGTTGTCACAGGTGCTGCCAGTAACCGGCTGGGATTTGCCCATGCCACGTGCGGAGATTTTGTTCGCCGGGATACCTTTAGAAATCAGGTAATCAACAACGGACTGAGCACGTTTCTCAGACAGACCCTGGTTGTAAGCGTCAGAACCGATACGGTCGGTGAAGCCCAGAACCACTACGGAACCGTCTTTCGGATCCAGGTTGCTCAGCTGACCATACAGCTGATCCAGTGCCTGCTGACCTTCCGGTTTCAGGGTTGCTTTGTTGAAGTTGAACAGAACGTCAGACTTCAGAGTGAAGTGCTTGGTCTGTACTTCCGGAGCCGGAGCCGGAGCAGGCGCTACTACCGGCGCTGCTTCTTCCTGCTGGCCGAAACGGTAGGAAACACCTACGCTCAGCATGCCGTTGTCCGGACGGGTACCAACGGTGTTTGCATCACCGATGTTGTTAACCCACTGGTATTCCAGACGGGTAGCGATATCACGGGTAACAGCCCACTCAAGGCCACCAGCGAATACCGGGGAAACACCGGTGTCGTGGTCTTTGAAGTGAGCGTCAGCGCCAGGGACGTTAGCTTTAGCGTCTGCACGCCATACCATGCCGCCCAGACGGGTGTAGATATCCAGATCGTCAGTGATCGGGTAACCCAGTTTAGCGGTCAGCTGTACGCCTTGAGCTTTGAACGCACCGTTTACAGTGTCGCCTTTGTACGGCATACGACCTAACCAGTCGTAACCCATTTCAAAACCAACGTACGGGTTAACCTGATAGCCACCGAACGCACCTGCACCAAGCTGACTTGAATGGGTCGGGCCGTCGTTCGGGATGAAGCCGGTGTCGTGGAACTGAGACCAGCCCAGTTTGCCACCTGCATACCAGGTATTATCTTTCGGAGCGGCCTGCGCTACGGTAGCGAAACCAGCCAGTGCCACTGCAATCGCGATAGCTGTCTTTTTCATTTTTTGCGCCTCGTTATCATCCAAAAATCGCCATGAAAATCTCGATGAGAAGTCACGGTTAAATCCTTCACCGGGGGCATTGCTCATCAGTCCCTATAGAGATATCTTCACGATATCTTTGGCTTATGCCGAGCACCCCTGGCGATGTAAAGTCTACAACGTAGTTGGAAACTTACAAGTGTGAAGTCCGTCAGGCATATGAAAAAAAAGGCTTTGTATACACAATATTTAACACTTTTGCGGAACTATTCGCCAATACAGTTGCCTTGCAAGTCGCCTGAATCGGGCGTTGGCGGCGTATTTCGCTGATTACACGGCAATGCTTGTCAGACAGAAAAATAATACCAGGATTTATCTTAATTTTACTCAATGATACAAATTTGAGTGAATTTTTATCCCCGAATGCTGTCTCGCAGCGAGAGGATTGCATTGTACTGGCCGCATCACGAAGCCAATTGCGTTCCCTTCTTCTGCTGCTAAAGCCAGACGGTGATGTTCGTCTTCGGTTAATTCTTCGGCATGCCAGCCAATCACAACGCTATAGTTGCCGGTACGTAATGCGCGAATCATAGATTCCAGAGTGAGGCAGGGAGACAGTTGGCTGATTTGCATAACTTTGGTCAGCGGCAGGCCTGCAGACAACACCCATTCACGGCTTAATTTTTGTTGCGGCGTTAACCAGAGCTGCCAGCGCGATTGTTGACCCAGTTGCTGTAATAACGGCAACAGCAACAATTGCGTCATGCCGGGCTGATCTTCGCGATAAACAACTTCACTGACCAGACCCGTAGAAGCCTCAACGGCCCCTGCGCTGTGTGCGGAAAGAAATTGTGTTGAACGATTTGCACGGTTTAATGAATGGTACATGATCAACCCAGCCCTGTTAGTTACTGTATAAACATACAGTAACCCCTGGACGTTCAAAGATCAACCTCATTTTCTGAAAGCATCTCGCAATTTTGTCTTGTATTGCGATGAAGCCGCAAAATTTTCTTGCCGTGTTGCGCGCACTTGCCTATGTTCCTCTGTAGCGGATCGGTTAACAGAATTAATGTTTTTACTCCATGATTTCCAAGGGAATAATCATGAAAAACATATCGTATCAAAGGATCTATCAGTCACGGGAATACCTCGCGCCTTTGGGAAAAATTCGCTTTCGCGCGCATTTTGGCGGCTACAGTTTATCGATAGACAACACGGTGTTTGCGATGATTTCAGAGGGTGAATTATACCTGCGTGCCTGCGAGGAGAGTGCCCAGTATCGGGTAACAACACGTTCACCCCTTCTGACAATCCAGAAGCGTGGTCGCGCCGTTTCCCTTAACTACTACTTTGTTGATGAGCATCTCTGGCGTGACTTGCCAACACTGTTGCGGCTTTCATCGCAATCACTCGCGGCGGCCCGGCAGGAAAAAACGGCGCGCGATACGCCTCATCGTCTTAAGGATCTACCAAACATGAACTTCCAACTTGAGATGATGCTTTTCGATGCCGGTATACCGGACGAACATATGCTGCGACAACTGGGTGCCAAAGCGTGTTGGTTGCGTTTGAAGGCGATGAACAAACACATGGGCATCAAGGTACTCCTGGGCCTGGAAGGTGCGATCATCGGTCTGCACGAAGCCGCACTCCCGGCGTTGAGACGCCAGGAGTTAATCGACTGGTACCACGAGATTGGTCAGAAATAAAAACAGGATAGTCAGGTCATGATCTGCCGCTGTAAACGGCACATTTCTGGCAGAAGTGCGATAAGTAATCCTATTTGTTGCAATACAAGTGGTTCTTTGCTGTCAGGTCGTGGCTCAAGATGCTTAATGCGTCGCGACAAATCTGCCAGCGTTGACTGGACGCGCTCTTCATCAGCGGGCTGGTGGTGAAGGGCGTCATCAACATAACAGACCGCATCATCCAGCAAACGAAGGATGGCAGGATGGGTAAGTTGTTCGCGATGTGCACCAAGGGCAGAGATATAGCTGGTACAGGTATGATTCAGGCAAAGTAAACGAAATGCTATTTCACGCAATTCAGGTGTGGCGCCAGGTTCTGACGCCATATTGGAAACTACCGACGCCAGCTCGGCGTCTCTGTTATAGGCGTTTCTGCGGGCAACACGGTACGCCAGGCGGTTGTCGCGGCCCTGATGATATTGTTCAAGAATCGCATCCAGATAACGACAATTGGCATTGAATGCTTGCTCGGTCACACGCGCCAGATTGCGAAAACGCCAGTCAGGCCAGATAAAACTCACCGCCGCCCAGGCGATGGCGCATCCGATGAGGGTATCAATCACTCGTGGTATGGCAACTTCAAAACCTTCACCGAGCAAATTAAAGCACAGCAGCACCAGCAATGTGATGAACATAGTGGCCTGCGCGTATTGTACAAGACGAAAGGCGAAAAAAAGTACACCCGTAACGACGATCAGTATCAACTGCCCTTCCTGCGAGGGAACAAAATAGAGTACGGGAAGGCCGAGGGCGATTCCTGCAATGGTTCCGACGATACGCAGCGTGAGACGGTGGCGCGTGGCGTTATAGTTAGGCTGGCAGACAAACAGACTGGTGAGCAGAATCCAGTATCCGTGATGCAGACCGGTAATTTGGATGATGGCGTAGCCTGCACACAGTACAACAGACATCCGCACAGCATGGCGAAACAGTGCCGATTCCGGTGTAAGGTTATTTCGTAAACGCAGCCAGATATCGCTCAGTCCATGCAGGCTATCATCTGCCAGTAAGTTTTCTGTTTCGTTTCTCTGCGGCGTTGGCGGTTGTCCGGACTCTATACTCGCCAATTGTGCGTCGATAGCGCGAAGATTATCGAGTAAAAACCCCAATGCTTTCAGTTGTTCAGACGACGTTGTACCGCTGGCACGAATGCGATCTAGCGCTGCATCAAGGTGTATAAATGCACGCTCGAAGCGGTGGTCATGCTGGTAAGGTGTACGAAGCAGGATGGCGTGAGCGAGCCTGGAGCAGGCCTGAGATTGCAAAGTGATCAACCGCTGAAAACGGAACATCACATCGCTGTAGCGAAAATGTTCCCTCAGTGCCTGGTACTGTATATGAGAAGAACTGGCGCGTTCATGAATATCCTGTGCGGCAAAATAGTAATGCAAAGTGCGCCGGGTTCCTCGTTGTCCGCGATCGCCGCGAAGGCGGGTTAATAGTGACGCTTTGGTCTGGTTTAGTGTTGACACCAACTGACCGTTGGCTAAAGCCAGCTCATAAAGCGGGGCCTGGCTTTCCTCCTCGATATCCGGATCAAACAGCCGCGCTTTGAGCTCCAGATACTGAGATAACTGCTCGTAACAGCGAGCCAGATTATCCTGTAGCGGACGGATAGGGAAAACGAGGTGCCCGACCAGCGTCAACACGTTAAACCAGATGGCGCCCGCCAGAAGCAAAAGAGGCTGCTGATACCATGCGGTGTATAACGTGGTGCCAAGCATTGTATAAATGGCGATAAGCAATGCGCCAAACGCAATGGTGGCGTAGCGTTGCCCCAGACCTCCCAACAAAATAAACCCAATGGTCGACGTGATAAGCCCAATGGCAAATAACCACGGCCAGGGAAACAGAAGCTCGACCGATGCCGAGGCGATAAAAAAAGAAATCAGGGTAATGATTAAATTGCGTAGACGGCCGGTCAGGCGATCATCGAGATCCGCCAGCGCCGCGGCAACAACGCCCAATGTTAAAGGGATCGTCAGTTTCGCGTCGCCAAGCAGCCATGGCAAGGCCGCTGTTCCACTCAGCGCAAGGAAGATTCGAATGTTATAAAGCCAGGCACTATTCCATGTGTACCGGCGAAGAAGGGGGCTTAGCATAGTATTCGTGACTCGTTTACGGGAAACGACGGCGGGCATTGGCTTCGCGCGCGGCACGGGCCACTTCAACCGACACAACACGGCGACCAACCGGCCATATGGCGATTGCCGCAATCTTAAAATTGGCGATACCGACCGGGATTCCGATGATAGTGATGCACTGAGTAATACCTGCCACAATGTGCATCACGCAGAGCCACCAGCCAAAGAGCACGAACCAGAGAATGTTGAGCACGGTCCCGCCAGCATTCATGAGGGTATTTTTACTATCAGGGTTCAGCTCATCGACATGCACAGCTTCATTGCCCCAGGGGATAAGCGAAAGTTTAGTGATTTCCCAACAGGAGCGTGTAAGCGGCAGGGTAATAACCAGGACAACACTCAAAATGGTTGCCAGTAGCCAGCCAAGAGTGGTGGCAAAACCGCCAAGGACAAAGTTCAGTATATTCAGAACGGTACGCATATTACCTCAATGCTATTCTGTCAGGGAATTGACCTGACAATTGTAACGATTTTTTGGGCTGGAGCACGTATTCTCTGGCGGTTAAACTGGCAATCACAGTCATAAGCTGAAAAAGGATGTGTGATGGAACTAAAAGCGACTTCATTGGGAAAGCGGCTGGCGCAGCATCCATATGATCGAGTGGTCATCCTCAATGCGGGCGTGAAGGTTTCAGGCGATCGACATGAATACCTTATTCCCTTTAATCAGTTGCTGGCAATCGAGTGCAAGCGTGGCCTGGTATGGGGCGAACTGGAATTCGTTCTCGCAGATAATAAAGTCGTTCGTTTGCACGGTACTGAATGGAATGAAACTCAGCGTTTTTATCAGCATCTGAATGATCGTTGGGTGACCTGGAGCGCGGAGATGAGCGAGGTGGCTGCGAGAGTGCTCTCTGAACAACTCGCGGACATTTCCGGGCGTATGGATCAGGAAAAATGGCTCACTCGCGCGCAGCTTAAAGGTGTTCAGCAACAACTTCGCCAGGCATTCGATACGTTGCCTGTCCCCACCAGCCGCCTTGAGTCTTTTAGTAACTGCCGGGATCTGTGGCGGCAGTGCCAGGCCTGGTTAAAAGATACCGAGACTGGCCGGGCGAAACATAATCAAAACTGGACCGACAAAATGCTGGTTCAGTACGAGACATTTTTCAAAAACATCGAAAGCTCTCCGCTCAACCCGGCGCAGGCAAGGGCAGTGGTCAATGGTGAAAACGCGCTGCTGGTGCTCGCCGGGGCAGGCAGTGGTAAAACCTCGGTTCTGGTAGCGCGTGCAGGTTGGTTGTTGCTTCGCGGCGAGGCGGCAGCGGATCAGATACTGCTGTTAGCCTTTGGCCGAAAAGCCGCGCAAGAGATGGATGAGCGCATTCGTGAGCGATTGCATACGGATGACATCACTGCCCGCACGTTTCATGCGCTGGCGTTATACATCATCCAGCAGGGTGGTAAAAAAGCGCCTGAGATTAGCAATCTTGAGAACGATACCCGGGCGCGACAAGCGCTCTTGCTGAAAGCCTGGCAAACCCAGTGTGCAGAGAAAAAAGCGCAGGCTAAAGGCTGGCGACAGTGGCTGGAAGAGGAGTTGCAGTGGGCGCTTCCGGAAGGCAGTTTCTGGAATGATGAAAAAATACAGCGTCGAATGGGTACCCGACTGGATCGCTGGGTTAGCCTGATGCGCATGCATGGTGGCAGCCAGAGTGAAATGATAGATTCGGCGCCGGAAGAGGTACGCACGCTTTTCAGCAAGCGGGTCAAACTAATGGCACCCCTGTTGAAAGCCTGGAAAACCGCGCTTAAGGCGGAAAACGCCGTCGATTTTTCCGGATTAATTCATCAGGCGATTAACGTGCTGGATAAAGGACGTTTTGTCAGCCCCTGGAAGCATATCCTGGTGGATGAGTTTCAGGATATCTCACCGCAACGCGCTGCGCTGTTGGCGGCATTACGGCGACAAAACTCACACACCACCTTGTTTGCGGTCGGTGACGACTGGCAGGCTATTTACCGTTTCAGCGGCGCGCAATTGTCTCTGACCACCGCGTTTCATGACTATTTTGGCGAAGGCGATCTCTGCGCGCTGGATACCACCTATCGCTTTAACACACGCATTGGCGAAGTCGCAAATGGATTTATTCAGCAGAACCCCCATCAGCTCAATAAACCCCTGAACAGCCTGAGCGCCGGCGATAAAAACGCGGTGACATTGCTGGCGGTGGACCAACTGGGTGCGCTTCTTGATAAGCTCAGCGGCTATGCCACGCCGGAAGATCGCATTCTGGTACTGGCGCGTTATCACCATGGTAAACCCGCCAGTCTGGAGAAAGCCGCCACCCGGTGGCCCAACCTGCAGCTCGATTTTATGACTATTCATGCCAGTAAAGGGCAGCAGGCGGAGTATGTCATTGTGCTGGGTTTACATGAAGGGCAGGACGGTTTTCCGGCTCCCGCCCGTGAATCCATTATGGAGCAGGCGTTGTTGCCGATGCCGGAGGACTTCCCAGATGCCGAAGAGCGTCGCTTGTTGTATGTCGCCATTACGCGGGCACGTAAGCGCGTATGGCTGCTGTTTGATAAAGAAAACCCGTCGCGATTCGTTGAGGCGCTCAGGCAGCTTAATGTGCCGGTGGCGAGAAAACCCTGAAAACAGGCGGCTTAAGCCGCCTGCAAAAGATTACTTCAGACGTTCAGCGAGGTAGCGCTGGTAATCCGGAATCAGAATTTCCACGCTTTCCGCGAAACCGGGTGACTGGATAATGAAATCAGCGGTGGAAAGGTTCGTAGCCACCGGAATATTCCACACGGTCGCAAGACGCAGCAGCGCCTTAACATCCGGGTCATGTGGTACTGCATTCAGCGGATCCCAGAAGAAAATCAGCACATCAATTTTCCCTTCCGAGATGAGTGCGCCAACCTGCTGGTCACCGCCCATCGGGCCGCTCAACATGGCATTCACTTCAAGACCGGTAGCGCGCTGAATTAAGTTTCCGGTTGTCCCGGTGGCATAGAGCACATGATTGGCCAGTTTGGGCTGATGGCGTTCAACCCATGTCATCAGCATCTGCTTGCAGTGGTCATGCGCAACCAGTGCGATGTGCTTACGCACGGGTAACGAACGTGTTGTGAGTTCCATAATCCGATTCCGTTAATGTAATTTCGCTACAGATTACTGGAAGCGCCTGATGCTGCAAGAGAATGGCGTAAAAAATTATGGGCTAATGCGCGTAATGTTAACTGGCGCGGATCATGACGGGGGTTGTTGCCTGATCCATTGCATAAAACGGTCGCGGGTTTGCGGATCGGCCTGCTGGTACCAGAATTTTAACCGCTGCTCTGTGAGCGTTTGTGAGTGCGTCTGTGGGGTGTCCAGTTCGGAGGCGCCGGAGAGCAAAGCGCTGTCATCGGCCACTATCGTCGCAAATTTGGGTAGCGAAGCATATTTTCCCGCTTTGTTGTATTGCTCTGTCTCACGTTCGTAGTCAATGACTTTCGCGTTTGCACTGATTTCAAGAATATCGAGTTTCACCGGAATCGGTGTGGCGTTACCATCCAGCAAAGCCAGATGAGGCGTGGCATTAAATAACTCGGCTGCCTTTTGCGTGTCGATAGCGGGAAGGTTGAAGTTCACCTGGCTTATGCGCTGCGTATCAAAGGTGGCAATCAGTGGTACAGAAATAAAGAGCCGGGGTTCGCGATTCCCGGGCTCCACATTTTTTTCAACCCGGAATACCACCTGATGAACCCCGTTTTCCAGTTCAATACTTTCCGCCCCACGCAGCAGTGAGCTGGATACCTTTTTGCCATCAAGGACTAACAAATCAATATCGTTCGACAGACGAAGCGACGTGGCCAGTACATTAACCGGTATCAAACACGTGATAATGAATACTTTCCACCCGCACTTCATTGCGCGCTCCCATGATCTCTTTGCTAATTCACCTTTCAATATATTTATTAACTTATAGACATATAACCTGTTCTCGCACTCATACTTCTGTATGGGATACATGGTTGTCGCGGAATGTTTGGCATACACTTTGGAAAACCGCAGGAGGAAACCATGAAAGAGACCGATATCGCCGAGATCCTGAAATCGACACGTACCATCGCGCTGGTGGGGGCGAGTGACAAACCTGACCGACCGAGTTACCGCGTCATGAAATATCTGCTTGACCAGGGCTACCATGTTATTCCGGTATCGCCGAAAGTAGCGGGGGAAACGCTTCTGGGACAGCAAGGATATGCCACGCTAGCTGACGTGCCGGAAAAGGTGGATATGGTTGACGTATTCCGTAATTCCGAAGCGGCGTGGGGGGTTGCCCAGGAGGCTATTGCCATCGGCGCAAAAACATTGTGGATGCAACTTGGCGTCATCAACGAACAGGCCGCCGTGCTGGCCTGTGAGGCTGGACTAAAAGTTGTGATGGACAGATGTCCCGCTATTGAAATCCCGCGTTTAGGACTCGCAAAATAAAAACACCCCGCAGCGCGGGGTGTTGTCAGTTACGCAGGCGCGGGGCCTGTAGTTGCCTGCGGATCGTCCGCGCCAGCTCATCCATCGAAGGTTGTTCAGGATGTTCTTGCTGGATCTCGCTGGTTAACTGCGCTTCGGCCAGATAGGTATGAACCGGCTGGCCGTCATCATCTTCCATCACCACATGGTACCAGGGCGCAGCCCGTAGTTCATCGTTCACCGCCAGTTCGTCAACTGATGGTTCGTCGAGTGAATACTCAGGGTCAATATCCACCACTACGCCAAGGTAGCCCAGCAGCGAGTGGCGAACCTGCTGACCAATACCGTATTTGCTGGCAATCATTGTCACCTCCCGGGAGCCTGTACATAACCCAGATATGCGGGCGAGGCTCCAAAAATCAAGTTACATGACGCGACAGGCAAACCCTTTCAGGTACAGTCCTTCCGGGTAGGGAGCGATCACCGGGTGATCGGCGGCCTGACGGAACTGCTCTATAAATTGTACATCACGACCAGCATCTATTGCGGCGTCGGCGATGATTTTCTGAAATAAATCTGTGGTCATCAGGCCAGAGCAGGAGAACGTCAGCAACACGCCGCCAGGATTCAACAACTGGATAGCAAGCATGTTGATATCTTTATAGCCACGGCACGCGCCCTGCAGCTGACTTTTATTTTCCACGAATTTTGGCGGATCCATGACGATGACATCAAACTTCTCGCCCTGATCGCGAAATTTGCGCAACAGTTTGAAAACGTCATCACGGATGAAGTCAGCCTTGCTGAGGTCAAGCTGGTTTAACTCAACGTTCTTTCTGGCAACATCCAGTGCTTCCTGTGAGGTGTCCACGCTCACCACCTGACGGCAATTGCCCATCAGTGCAGACACGGCGAAACCGCCGGTGTAAGAGAAACAGTTAAGGACGCGTTTGTCGGCGACATAACGGCGGGTCGCCAGGCGACTGTCGCGCTGATCGAGGTAGTATCCGGTTTTGTGGCCGGCCTTGATATCAACATACAGTTTCATGCCATTTTCTTCGATAGGCAGCAGTTCCGGCGGCAATTCACCCACAACCGGACCCTGTGCGAGCTCCAGACCTTCTTTTTTACGTACTGCAACATCGCTGCGATCATAGATGGAGCATTGCGGGTAGAGCGTCTGCAGCGCAGAGATGATGGCTGCACGCTGATATTCTGCACCCGCGCTCAGCAACTGTAGCACCAGGAAATTGCCGAAGCGGTCGATGGTGACACCGGGTAATCCATCGGATTCACCTGCGATGAGGCGATAGCTGTCCAGCCCGTCGCGTTGTGCCAGCCAGTCGCGCCATTGCTGTGCCTGCTGCAGGCGGCGAGTGAAGAACGCGATGTCAATGACCTCGTTTTTGTCGAAAGTCCAGACGCGAGCACGAATTTGTGACTCTGGCGAAAAGGCGCCGCGCGCCAGCCATTTTCCCTGCGCATCGACGATGTCGATAGTCTCACCGAGACGGGCTTTTCCTTCCATACGGCTTACGGCGCCGGAGAACACCCAGGGATGGCGGCGCAGCAAGGACTTCTCGCGCCCTTTGGCTAACACTAAACGGGGAAACCTTGCACTTGTAGATTCGGTCATACCGGGGAACCTCTGACGAACGTCAATATTAACCGGGGATATCGGCCCGGCTCTTGATAATTAAACGGCGCGTAGGGTAGCACACATGCCCGGACCAGGCACCAGCCTGAAGGGGTGAGCGTTTCGGCACAAAATCAAAACGTTCAGGCACAACGTTCATGAACGCTAAACCTTAAATTGTCTTCCTCAACGTCAGCGAGGAAATACAATGAAAAAAATGACCTTCACTATTTTAGCTATTTTGGCCGCCGGGAGCGTCAATGCTTTTGCAAAGGAGACATTTAGCCTCAGTAGTGCGGATATTCAGAACCATCGCTTATCACAACAACATGTTTTTGCCGGATTTGGCTGTCATGGCGGCAATAAATCACCGCAATTGAGCTGGCATAATCCACCTGCAGGGACCAAAAGTTTTGCTGTGACCGTCTATGATCCCGCAGCCCCAACGGGGAGTGGCTGGTGGCACTGGACAGTAGTGAATATACCGGCGCAGATACAGACACTTCCCACAGGCGCGGGAGAGGCAGAGAGCCATACATTGCCCGCCGGGGCAGTTCAGGGACGAAACGATTATGGTTATGCGGGCTTTGGTGGAGCGTGTCCTCCCGTTGGCGATAAGCCGCATCCGTATCAATTCACCGTATGGGCGTTAAGTACTGATAAACTGCCTATTGATAGTAATGCAAGCGGCGCTTTGGTTGGCTACATGCTCAACAGTAACGTCATAGCGAAAGCAAATTTAACAGCCACATACGGAAGATAAAGGTGACGCGGTGCAGACAGTTCAGTTTCAGCATAAAACGTTAACGGCGGCAGAAGTCCGTTCAAACCATATGCATCGTCTGCATCGTGTAAAGCTTTTCAGCGCCGCCCTTTGCCATATTACCCAGGGAAGCAAGGTTATTATCCAGGAAGAGAATCGGGTTGTCGCCACACCTGATGAGCTTATTATCATTCCGGCGAATACCGCCCTCGAAATCATTAATCAGCCTGTGCAGGGGCAGTTTCGTTCCGATTTATTATTGTTATCGCCAGACCTGCTCGCAGAATTTAAAACGCAATATGTACGCGATTTTCCTGCTGCCAGGTCTGCGTCCGTCTGCGCACCTCTGAGTAATGGCCTGACATTTATGTGGGACAATTTATTGCATGCGGTTCGCCATAATTTAGCGGAAAAATTACAAAAACATCAGGCGATGGGGTTATTACTGGCACTGCTTGAAGAGGGGATAGCGGGGCCACTTCTTATTGAGCGTCGCTTTAGCCTGACCGAACAGGTGCGACAAATTGTCATGCTGTCTCCGGCAAAGAATTGGAGTGTGCAGGAGATAGCAGGGCAACTTGCTGTCGGCGAATCCACTTTACGCAGACGGCTTAAAGGTGAATCTCAAAGCTACCGGCAAATTGTCGAGGAGGTTCGCATGTCGCTTGCATTGTCACAGTTACAATCGACCACCTTGCCCATTGGTGAAATCGCCTCCCGGTGTGGATATCTTTCGGGTTCGCGTTTTACCGCCAGATTCAGAGAACATTATGGATGTTTACCCAAAACTGTACGCTGATGATTAACGTTTCTATTATTAAAAAAGAGACTGATTGTGCGTTAGAGGAGGTCACTATGACGAACGAGACAACATCGCATTGCGTAATATGCTGGGTTCATGGCATGGTCCAGGGCGTTGGGTTTCGTTATAGCACGCAACGTGAGGCGCAGCGGCTGGGGTTAACCGGCTACGCGCGCAATATGGACGACGGCAGCGTAGAGGTTGTCGCCTGTGGTAATAACGAGAAAGTGGAAGCGCTGATTACCTGGCTGAAAGCGGGCGGGCCGCGTAGCGCCAGGGTTGAAAAGGTTTTAACAGAGCCTCATCAACCCGGCAGAGAATGGACGAATTTTGGCATTCGCTATTAAATGCACTTGACTGGTTTTGGCAGGCCAGCAATTTTTGTTGCCTGCTTTGCCGGTCCTTTAGGGAAGAGGCGATACAGATAACGGCTGTTGCCTTTTTCTTCACCAAATTTGTTAGCCATCGCTTTTACCAGCATGCGGATAGCGGGCGACGTATTGAATTCCAGATAAAACTCGCGCACAAAGCGCACCACTTCCCAGTGCTCTTCTGCGAGGGTGATACCTTCATTTTCGGCAATCGCCGACGCCAGTGCTTCACTCCATAGAGTCGTGTCTTTCAGATAGCCTTCGCTATCGGTTTCAATTTCTTTACCGTCAAAGATCATGGTCGTTCGCAAGGTCAGTCAATAACGCGGGGGAGTGTAGCAAAAAACAAAGCCCCGCATAAGCGGGGCCTTATCATGCACGTCAATGCGACTAGTCGCGGCTGGCGAAGCCCAGGATGCTCAGCAGGCTTACAAAGATATTGTAGAGCGATACATACAGGCTCACGGTAGCACGAATATAGTTTGTCTCGCCGCCGTGAATGATATTGCTGGTTTCGAACAGGATGGCGCCTGAAGAAATCAGGATGAAGACTGCGCTAATGGCCAGATGCAGCGCCGGCAGTTGCAGGAAGATATTGGCAACCATTCCGACCAGCACGACCACGATACCTGCCATCAGCATACCGCCGAGGAAGGACATGTCTTTACGTGTTGTCAGTACATACGCCGAGCAACAGAAGAACACCAGCGCGGTCCCCCCCAGCGCCAGACCGATGATATCGCCCATGCCCGCAGAAAGATACGCGTTAAGGATGGGGCCCAGGATATAACCCAGGAAACCGGTAAAGGCGAAAGCAGAAAAAATACCCGCCGGTGAGTTCGCCGTTTTATACGTCAGGAACATCAGGCCGTACATGCCCACCAGCGTCAAAATCAGACCCGGAGACGGCAGCATCAGCACAGTACTTGCCGTTGCGGTGATGGCGGAAAAGGCCAGCGTCAGGCTCAGTAAAAAATAGGTATTGCGCAGCACCTTATGGGTGCTAAGCAACGATGTACGGTCGCGCGAGGAGGTAATAATACGAACCATGAGGCACTCTCTTTTAACATAACAGATGTCATTAAACGTCGAGGATAGGAAATCCCCGTTTCCTTACAAAGTTGTTTTACCCATCTTTACTCAAAAAGCAAGTCAATCCCTTTGGTTAAATATACTACAAATGTTCAAATATTAAGCATAAGTGCACATTTGAAGAAAATAACCATACCAGTGTCTTATATGTCACTGAAAAATATTGCCCTGATGACTTTAGCGCGCTAAGAAAGAAGTCGCGTCGTCATCAGGAATATAATCAGGGCGAAAAAGATGAAATCACGATATTTTACCCGTATGACCCTTAGCGCCTTAACGTTAGGCATTATGAGCGCCTCCGTGTCGTTAAACGCAGCGACAGTCCCCGCAGGAACAGAGCTGGCGGCTCAGCAGGAACTGGTGCGTAACAATGGCAGTGAACCTGCATCCCTCGATCCGCATAAAGTAGAAAGCGATGTCGAATTCGGCATTATCAGAGATTTATTCGATGGCCTTGTGGCGGTAAAGAAAGATGGCTCTGTTGAGCCCCGTCTGGCGCAATCATGGGAAAATAAAGACAATACGGTGTGGGTGTTTCATCTACGCCCCAACGTAACATGGTCTGATGGAACGGCCATTACCGCGAAAGATTTCGTCTGGAGCTGGCAGCGACTTGTCGATCCGAAAACCGCGTCACCCTATGCCAGCTATCCCGGCAATATGCATATCGAAAATGCTGCCGACATTGCTTTGGGTAAGAAAACGCCTGATACGCTCGGTGTTAAGGCGCTGGACGATAATACGCTGGAGATACGCCTCACGCAGCCGACATCCGCCTTCCTCGCGATGTTGGGGCACCCGTCACTGGTGCCGTTGGATAAAATACTTATCAGCCGTTTTGGTGATAAATGGACTAAGCCTGAGCATATTGTGACCAGTGGCGCCTACAAGCTTAGTGACTGGGTGGTGAATGAGCGCATTGTCGCGGTACGCAATCCGCGCTACTGGGACAACGACGCCACGGTGGTGAATAAAGTCACCTATCTGCCCATCTCCTCTGAAACTGCCGATGTAAACCGCTATAAAGCCGGCGAGATAGACATTACCTACACCGTGCCGGTGAACCAGTTTGCCCAGTTGAAAAAGACGCTGGGCGATCAGGTCAGCGTCTCGCCGCTGCTGGCGACCTATTACTACGAATTTAATACCACAAAAGCACCGTTCAACGATCCGCGGGTGCGCCGTGCGCTCAATATGGCGCTGGATAAAGATATTATTGCCGATAAGGTGATGGGACAGGGGCAGCGACCGGCCTGGTTAATCAGCCAGCCGGAAATCGGTGGCGTAACCTTGTCTGCACCGGACTATGCCGCCTGGCCACAGGAAAAACGGATTGCAGAAGCGAAGCGATTGCTTAACGACGCCGGGTTTAATGAGGCGCATCCACTGTCTTTTAATCTGCTTTATAACACCATGGAAACCCATCAGCGCATCGCCATCGCTGTCAGTTCGATGTGGAAGAAAAATCTGGGGGTAGAGGCGAAGCTGCAAAACCAGGAATGGAAAACGATGCTCGATGCCATGCATACCGGCCATTTCGATCTGGTGCGCTATGCCTGGAATGCCGACTATGATGATGCGGCAACCTTTTTAAACAACTTCCGCACGGGCGACAGCGAGAATACTTCGCAATACAGTAATCCGGCTTACGATGACGCTCTGCGCAATGCCGCCAAAGCGAGCGATCTCACCCAGCGAAGCAAATATTATCAGCAGGCGGAAGAAATCCTTGGGCAAGATGTTCCGGCGATTCCTGTCTACCATTATGTCCGTGTGCATCTTGTGAAGCCGTGGGTCGGCGGGTTTGATCCGGACAAACTTGGCTATTATTTAACGAAGGATATGTACATCAAAAAACATTGAGGTGCTGTAGCAAAAAAACGGTTGTAAAGTGGTCATGGTGCTGTTATTTCAGGCGATTAACGCACTTTTGATTGTTTTTCAGGCAGATGAACATTTCAGGGCTTTACAGATGCATCGGGGATGTTTATAGTGCGCCTCATTCCGGAAGTGTGGCCGAGCGGTTGAAGGCACCGGTCTTGAAAACCGGCGACCCGAAAGGGTTCCAGAGTTCGAATCTCTGCGCTTCCGCCAGATTAAACAAGGGCCTACCATTTGGTAGGCCCTTTGTTTTTCTGGTTCTCAACACTTTCATAAAACAAATCACGGTAACTCCGATTGAGTTAACGATGGGGTGACTCTCTTTTTAGCCATACACCGTCGCTTGCCCTCAGCCAGAAGTCCGCGAATCTCCGTCTATCTGTACTGCTACCCTCATAAACAGGAGTCGCTTCAGATGTCAGTTCGATGCTTCCATTCTGTGCAATGAAAAATCCTTTCTCTCACATCTTCCCGCTACACATTCCTGTCTGGAAAAAAACGATAACAAGGGAAACAAATCAAAGCGTATTGGTCAGGCCATGAGGCGGCAATGGCTCACGACATAGTCGACATATGGCCCGGTAGCTGTCAGTACTCATCTCAGTATTACCAATATGCAGGCAATTTTCGCCGAAAGGCTAACGCCTTGTGATATCGCGTAATATAAGAATCAGATAAGCACCGTCACATATTATTTACGCAGTGATTTAATCGCTTGTTCCAGTAGTGCAGCATGTCTTTTCATATCAGAAATGAGGCTTTTATCTTTATACCTGTCAGAATTAGATGGATTGGTGATTTTGCAGATTATTTCTGCTCTTCGTACGATATCATCGCTGATCTGAATCAATCTTTCGGACTCAGTAATTGCCACGGCTTTCTCCCTGTTTGAATTAAACATAAAACGGCCCTTACAGAAAAATCTTAAATTCATATCTTTCCCGTCGCAAGCAGGATTTCCGTTATGGATAACAGATATTGGTGTATAGACAATTTATTGGTTTTGTGTTATGGGATGTGTAACCTGAGTGGTCCATAATATGCGCCAGAAGAAGGTTCTTATGGGAAGGTTAGGTACGTAATACGGAAAATGCGCTCACATGTTCGGATGACACCATCAAGAAAGATTTGCTGATACGGCAGGAAGATGTAAGAGGAACCAGTACCACACATGGAAGATGCGAAACCCGCTACTGCTCTGTTTGAGCGTGATGTTGCTGCAGGAAACAGCTGTTACTCGTTGCCCCCCTGGCGTACCTGCGGGAAGAGTGCCTGATGTAAAAAATCCCTCAGGAAAAGAAAATCCGACTTTCTCCTAAGGAAGCAACCGCCTGAAAAATTAAGAATCTTCCTTACAATCATTACCTTGGTTATTGTGAAGAATACATGCTTTGAGAATCGTCCCGGTTTTCAATCGGCAACGATTACCAGTAATAGTCATTGCATCCATGCTTCATTATTATTCCCTGGTAAATTCCTTAGCCGCTCAGCCCGAGCGGCTTTTTTTCCAGAAAGCAACAATAAGCTGATCCAACAACGCTCCATCAGATACTCATTTTCCTCATGGCGAAGCATCCTTATCTGTTATTTCCTTCTCCAAACACGTAAATCCGTGCCCCACCTGACAAAAAAATTATGCTTTAACAAAACGTTGCCGATAACAATTTCACTGAAACTCTCTGGACAGGGAAAAGGCATAAATGAATCTGGCAACCTTTCTTGGTAAACAGGTGCTTGGCATATTAGCGGGTTACCAACGGGACAACGTGGTTATCCACGTCTGCGGTGTTTATATTCAGTCGGATAACAGCCTGCGGGTTTATTTTCCGAAAGGGCATACATTTTCGGCAGGGGACTTAGTGACCCTGCATCTGGATAACCGTTCGGGTGTTGATGAGTTTGATGCGGAAATCAGCGTATACCGCGCCTCATATAAAGGCCGCGTTATCAGCCAGGAAGAAGACTGGGTGGTTGTCGTACCACGGGAATGTCAACTGATTCACGGGATGAGCGTCGTGCTTGAGATCCGCGAAGAAGGGTATCAGTTCCCGGCTGATGACAGGCCTGAACTGCCCGTGCCGGTTACCATGCTACGTGATATGCCTGAACCTGAATCGAAAGATGCGGTGAATAAAGTGGGCGTATTGATCACGATGGCTAACGAGCAGCCCCACACGACGGTGCTGGCGTTTTTATCGTCGGTCGATGATGATATTTTCCTCATCACCTTCCCGCAAATGTTCAAATCCCGACTGCTGAAACGTAATCCTCACTGCTTTTTTGCCATGGATGAACGTGCTCACTATACGTTTGAGCGCGCGATAGAATGGAACTATACCATTGTGGAAGGCGAGGCCTCTCTGGTGCCGTCAGATAGCCCGCTCTACGAGACCATTCGGGAGGCATTTATCCGCAAAAATCCCTGGGAAATGGGCTTCTTCCTGCAATCGAATATTGAGATGTACCACATCAAACGTCGGCAACTGGTGTGCTCCGGTTCACAAGGAACGTCGCACTAGTTTTGCGATACTGCCATCGGGCCTGAAAGTTCGAACATGTTCAGGCCCGTCTGAGGAAGAGGGGGGTTTTGCGTTATGTGCTAAGGGCGTACCGCAATATAAAAAACGACGTATACTCACCAGACTCGCCAATATTCCCTTCTGATTGCAGATCGTCATGACCCCGATTAAAACCCTTTGCCTGTGTATTCTTTGCATCATCGTGCTCTCTCTTATTGCCAGTCTTGTTCAGGCAATGCACCAGCGAGAATCGCGAGCGCAGGATGGGTGGTGGGCCGCCAGGCGCGATTCTTCAGGCATGGCGCCCGATGCCCGGCAATATGCTCAACTGGCGATTGTTCAGGTTTATGCCGCGCCGACGTGGGGCTGGAAAGGCGTGGTGGCCGTCCATCCGTGGATCGTCTTTAAGCGCGCGGGGGAAACGGAATACAACCGCTACGAGGTTATAAGCTGGGGGGGCGGCGAAAACGTACGGCGTAACCGCAATACACCGGATGGCTACTGGTACGGGGCGAAACCCCGTCTGCTTGTTGAACACCGCGGCGCGCAAGCCGAGGCGATGATCCCGCAGATTGAGGCGGCTATCGCCTCCTGGCCGTGGCCGTATACCTATCACGCCTGGCCCGGTCCAAACAGCAACACGTTCATCGCTCATATTGGTCGCCAGGTGCCTGCGCTGAAACTGGATATGCCCGCTAATGCGGTGGGTAAAGATTTTCGCTCGTTGCTCAATCCTGTCGGTTTACCACCGTCCGGACGCGGCATACAGGTGTCACTGCTGGGGGTTGCGGGCATCACCCTGGGAGCCGAAGAAGGATTTGAGCTTAACGTCCTTGGTCTGAGTATGGGAGTGGATTTCACGCCGTTGCGGTTACGTCTGCCGTTTATTGGCGGGGTGGGCCGCGATAACCTGCAAAACAGCGAGTCGTGAGGCATCAGATAACTCACTGTCCTGGACTGGCGCGAACCGTTTTCGGAATATTATCTTTACTACCCCTACCGCAGGCAGCCAACCCCGGCCTTTACCCGGTTAATTGAAACCTTGCGCTGAGGCATATGTCGTCTTCGTTCACCTATTCTCTGCTCTCTGCATCGCACGGTCTCTTATCAATGATTAAAAAATAGTTACAACATACTGCCGTTTCAGGCTTTTACGCCAGCCAATGATCCTTTATCTGGAAAATGCCGTTTTTGCTGATGCTTGCCGTCACGTTTGGCAAAAGATCACTACGCTTATTAAGCGCGTTCAGTTTCCCGAAAAATACCTAAAATTTATGTTCTGTTTAATGTGTGAAATGTAGGGTTTATCCCCATAAAATGACTCACTGAAAGTAGACAATGATGTTTGTTTCAGAATGATAAATGTATTACGAGGTGTTTGATGTTAAGGCTATTCATTGTGTGTTGGGCTGTGGTGTGGGCCGCTTTCGACCCGACTTATGTAAACGCGGCCATATATGGCGAACAACGGATAGCGGAATGGTGGGACTGGTTTAAACAGGATGTAACAGATACCTGGGAGCAGCCACAGAATTACGATCTCTATTTACCCTTTCTCACCTGGCATAACCGTTTCACCTACGACAAAGAGAAAACGGACCGCTATAACGAGAGACCATGGGGCGGCGGTTTTGGTGTTTCGCGCTATAACGCCGACGGAAACTGGAGTTCGCTGTATGCCATGGCCTTTAAGGACTCACACAACAACTGGGAGCCTATTATCGGCTATGGCTGGGAGAAGGGCTGGTATCTGGATCAAAACCGTGATTTTCGTCTGGGGCTGGGTTTGACGGCGGCGGTGACCGCGCGACAAGATTTCGCCAATTATGTTCCTTTACCCGTCGTGCTGCCGCTGCTTTCTGCAAGCTATAAACAGGCCAGCGTGCAATTAACCTATATTCCCGGTACGTATAATAATGGCAATGTACTTTTCGCCTGGTTCCGCTACGGCTTTTAACCGGAAGTGGATTACGCATAAGGCTCAATAGCCGTCGTATGTCTTCACTGTGCCTTGCGGGATAGAGCGCCGTTGTTTATCGCTATGGCGATAAACAACAGGTTTGACGAATAAGCGATAGGCCCTCAAATTTCGTCACGCTGTTGACGTTGCATTGCGCTGTGGAATGTTATTTTATAACATTCCCTGGCGGTAGCGGACTGCCGACCTGTAGCGACTTATCATAACGACGTCTTCCTTTTGAGGGCATTACCCCATGAAAATCAGTCAGATCTTAGCTATTTCGTTGTCGGTTGTTTCTGGTAGCGCCATGGCGTTTCAGGCGAAAGATAAAGACCCCGCTGAATTTTCCCGTCAGCAGATCCGTGGGGCAGAGTTCGCTATCTATGATCAGGCCATCAGCACGCAAGGAGTGTCTGGTTTTAGCCAGCCAGGCAGTTGTGCGGCGACCCCCGTAAGCGGCTGTAATTGTCCTTTCTGCACCATGTTGCGCAGCCAGCGCGTCTGATTAAGGCATCATCGGGCATCAACATGCCAGGCAAAACGGTTCAGGCGTGCCTGCCGCGTCTGAACTGCGCGCCTTAGACTGTCACGATTCCATTTCTGCCAGCCTGTCTTTATCTTCGATACATTTGAGTGGGAATACCTTTATTGTGTATTTTCGTCAGAAATAATTCCCGTCGTTAAAAGGAATGCCCGAAATGCTAACGGATGCCGGAGTGTATATGGAGTGGTTGAACAGCCTGCTTGCCCATTTTGCATCACACCCGGTGCAGATGTTTGCATTGCTCTTTATGGTGGCATTTAGCAAATCCACGGTGCTCATTTCCACCGTACTTCCTCCGGCGTCGGTGATGTTAGTCGCGGCGCTCTCTGCAAGTCAGTTAAGCCTGCCGCCGTTTAGCGCGTGGCTGGCAGTGACTATTGGGGCGACGCTCGGTTCGATGCTGAGCTACCATCTGGGCTTACTGATGACCCATAGCGCTCGTTTTCATCGCTTAACATCCCGGCATGAGGAAACTCTGCTACGTATTCGCAGTAAATTGCAGCGCAATGCCGCTGTGGTGCTGTTTACTTCCCGTTTTATCGCTTTGCTGCGCTATCTCGTTCCGCTTGCAGCAGGAATGCTGCGCCTGAGTCCGGGTAAGGTCTATAGCATCTGCCTGCTTTCGTCCGCGATATGGGCCGCGCTGTTCGTCGGGGTCGCCGCAGGCGTTAACGTATTCCTGCCGCTGCTTTTTTGATGCAATGCGGAACACGTTCCGCTTTGCTCAGACTTACAAACTGCCGTTGCTGCCAGCCACCAATAGCACCTGTCGATGGTATAGCCGAATACGGCGGGTACAACGGCGTCAAGTAACTGCGTCATGGGGCGAGGGTTCGCCAGGGGAGGTTTCAACGGGCAAACCGGACGTCACTTTCAGGCCAGAGGGTAACGAGAGGCCGGTGTCCCGTTACGTGACGCGTTAAACAGCGTCAGACGCGCCTCTTCCCAGCGCTGCCACAGGGTAAGATCTTCCACCGGTGGAATGGTCACCAGCTCCCCCTGGTCCAGACCAGCCAGCGCCGCATCCACCAGATTTTCAGTAGTCATTACCGAACCGGCTGGCAGTGAGTCCAGCGTTACGCCGGAATGCCCCCAGATTTCTGTCGCCGTCGCGGCAGGTAACACCGCCTGAATACGTACCGCACTTTCCGCCAGTTCTTCCTGTAAGCCTCGGGTGAAATTCAGTACCCAGGCTTTGGTCGCACTGTAAACGGCGCTCCCAGCCCGGGCGTGAAACGCCAGTACAGAAGCAATATTGATGATGGTTCCTCGATTTTGTTCAACAAAGCGCGGCAGGACTGCCAGCGTAAGGCGCATCAGCGCCGTGGTGTTGAGAGTATTGAGCGCCTCATGCGAGTCGGCATCCGAAGCAAGAAACGGGGCGAGGTTGGCGGCGCCGGCATTATTTACCAGCAGTTCGATGGCGCTGTTTTGTCGTAACGCATCTTCTACACGCACAATACCGTCTGTTTTGCTGAGGTCGGCAACCAATGTTGTCACGCTGACGCCGTAGCGTTTTTCCAGCGCACCGGAGAGGGCCTGTAAGCGGTCAGCGCGTCGTGCGACCAGTACCAGATCGTAATTGCGCGCCGCCAGTCGGTCGGCATAAACCGCGCCAATGCCGGATGATGCGCCAGTGATAAGCGCGGTAATGCGTTGCGTAGTCATTGTCATACCTCATCAAAACGAAAGGGAGATAAAAGGTTTTATAATGAAACCAAATTCAGCATGAAATATTTGGTTTTATAATGCAACCATTTTAGAGGGCAAAATGTGCGATTCGGGGATATACGATGTTAACTTTTTGATTTATCAGGATAGCGGGGAGCAATCTCGTCGGGTTGCAGGACGCGGCCATCTTCTGCCAGTAGTTGTAATTTTTGCAATGGCTGGCGTGAACGGGCATCAACCAGCACGGTGCCATGCTCACCCTCGGCAAAAAGATGGTCGTTGCCCCATTGTGACAGGGCAACCAGCACGGTTTGCAGAGTGCGGCCTTTCGCCGTCAGCACGTATTCCTGCCAGGCGCTACCATCAGAGGCAGGTTGCAATTGCAGGATATCCTCGTCGACCAGCAATTTCAGGCGCGCGGTGAGCATATTTTTGGCGATACCCAGACTTTTTTGAAACTCACCGAAACGCGTCACGCCACGCAGCGCATCACGCACGATAAGTAAAGACCACCAGTCGCCAATCACATCCAATGAACGGGCAACGGGGCAAGTGCTGGCTTCAAGACGGGTACGTTTCATCATCACTCTCCGGTTAATGGTTTTATTATAAAACTACATAAGCGTGTGGGAAAGCGATGTTGCGACAGGTCACTTCTGTGCCGTAATTCACTGCAAAGCGTCACAAATGTGTCACACTTTCACTTCACCAACATCAGGATGAGGAAGTCACGATGAAGCAGTCTCTATGGACACTCACGTTTGCCGCAATGCTACCGTTCACCACGGCCGCGATGGCAGAGACCGTGCCGCAAGGCTATCAGCTTGAACAAGTGCTGATTATGAGCCGTCATAACTTACGAGCACCGCTGGCAAACAATGGTAGCGTACTGGAACAATCCACCCCCAACACATGGCCGGAATGGGAAGTGCCAGGTGGGCAATTAACCACTAAAGGTGGGGTGCTTGAGGTGTATATGGGCCACTATATGCGTGAGTGGCTGGCGGAGCAGAAACTGGTCACCTCAGGAGAATGCCCGGCGCCGGGCACCGTCTATGCTTATGCCAACAGTCTGCAACGTACGGTCGCGACCGCGCAGTTCTTTATCACTGGCGCGTTTCCGGGGTGTGATATTCCCGTGCATCATCAGGACAAAATGGGGGTAATGGACCCGACATTTAATCCGGTTATCACCGATGGATCCGCCGAGTTTAGCGAGAAGGCAATTAAAGCGATGGAGGTCCGGCATCAGCAGGATTCGCTGGGTGAAAGCTATCAATTACTGGAAAAAATCGTCCGCTATGACCAGTCACCTTCTTGTAAAGAGAAGCAGGTCTGCTCACTGACGACGGCCAGTGATACCTTTAGTGCGCCTGTACAACAGGAGCCCGGTGTTTCCGGACCGCTGAAAATCGGCAATTCCCTGGTGGATGCCTTCACATTGCAGTATTACGAAGGCTTCCCGCTGGATCAGGTTGCGTGGGGTGAGATCACTACCGCGCAGCAATGGCGTTTGCTCTCGAAGATCAAAAATAGCTATCAGGATGCCCTGTTCACGTCACCTGATGTGGCGCGCAATGTGGCGAAACCTCTGGTGAAATATATCGATAAAGCGCTGGTAACCGACGCAGCAAACACGCCGAAAGTGACACTGCTGGTGGGTCATGATTCCAACATTGCATCGTTACTGACCGCGCTTGATTTTGCGCCGTATCAGCTTCATGACCAGTATGAGCGCACCCCTATTGGCGGCAAGATTGTCTTCCAGCGCTGGTATGACAGCCAGCGCAAGCGCGAACTGATGAAAATTGAGTATATCTACCAGAGCAGCACCCAGTTGCGTAATGCGGATGTACTGACCCTGAAAGCCCCGGCGCAACGTGTGACGCTGGCGCTGAAAGCGTGTCCGATTGATAAAGAGGGATTTTGTCCGCTGGAGAAATTCAATGCGGTGGTGAACGCAGCGGCGAAATAAAAAAATCCCCCGCGCAGGCGGGGGAAGGTTCTTATCAAACGTTTTGCCGCTCAATCGTTTGTTCACCCCAGAAGAGCGAATCTTTGTCGGTTTTTTCGAAGGCACGAATCAGTACCTCGTCGCTGCCTTCCTCCCAAATTTTTTCCGCCAGCGCCTCGTCATAACCTGCAACCTCGAAGATCGCTTCTGCAATTTCTGGTGAGGTGTTGCGTAAGCTGGCCCATTCCCCAACGTGGTGGGCTTTAGTTTCTTGATTAGGCATTCATCTCCTCCTTTGGAAGCTTAGCCGTTCAGTTTGACTGCCAGACCGGCAACGTATTCACCCTGGTAGCGGGCAATCGCCAGTTCCTCGGGGCTTGGCTGACGCGAACCGTCGCCCCCGGCGATGGTCGTTGCGCCGTAGGGAGTGCCGCCGCGTACCTGAGAAACGTCAAACAGCTCTTGCGCAGCGTAACCGATGGGCACAATGACCATGCCATGATGCGCAAGGGTAGTCCATGTGGATGAAATGGTGTGCTCCTGGCCACCGCCGGTTCCCGTAGAGCTAAAGACGCTGGCCAGTTTGCCGTAAAGTGCACCGGAGGCCCACAGCCCGCCAGTCTGGTCAAGGAAGGTACGCATCTGGCCGGACATATTGCCAAAGCGGGTTGGGGTACCAAAAATGATGGCATCGTACTCAGCCAGCTCCTGCGGCGTGGCGACTGGCGCGTTCTGGGTTTTGCCGCCGGCTTTCAAAAACAGTTCGGCTGACATCGTTTCGGGCACACGCTTGATAACCACCTCTGCGCCTGACACTTTCTCTGCGCCTTCTGCTATTGCATGGGCCATGGTTTCGATGTGTCCATACATGGAATAATAAAGCACCAGTACTTTAGCCATTTTCATCACTCCTCGTTTTGACGTTATCAGGCGGCATTTTGCCGCGTCCACTTAAGCGTATGCCCTCGCGGGCAGAGTGCAAATTTGAACGACATTTCCTTGATTGATAACAAGTTGGCTGGCGGCTTTGCAATAAGCGCTTGCGGCCTCCATTTCTGCAAGCACTGAGCAATTAAATAACACGCCAAAATGCCCCTTATGATGACGACCAGATATCCGACACTCCGTTTGTTTTTTGTCGTACAGAGGGGGTGAGCATGTTGAAATCACCCTGTGCCGGGATGTTATCGGACGGTGAGTCATTGTGTTTCACAGATGCGGATGACAACAGGGCGGACAAGCGCTGGCTCTGTATTCCATTGATTAATATCTTATTCATGGCGCTGATTTTGTCTGTTGCAATTTGATACATTTCAAACGGAGCCGTTTTTCAAAGCATAAGAGCGGCTTAACATTTTTCCGCTGAAAAATTCAACAATTTGCCTGATTTCCTGTTGCAGAATATTACGATGCACTGGCTGATCAACCTTATTCTACTAAGCTTAGTTTCACGTGGCGAAGACATCGGTACATCGGTGTCGCCGCGCGGTGAAAGAATCCTCTTTTACTGAATGCAGTATGATGTCTAATGTTTCACAAAACCGGAGGTCAGAAATGGCAAACCATCGTGGTGGTTCAGGTAATTTCGCTGAAGACCGTGAAAGAGCATCAGAAGCAGGTCGTAAAGGTGGCCAGCATAGTGGGGGTAATTTTAAAAATGACCCACAACGTGCCTCGGAAGCTGGTAAGAAAGGGGGCAAAAGCAGTCACGGTAGCCGCAGCAGCTAGGGTGTAAGTGTTGTGGTCACGGTTAATGATTATACCGTCACCGTCTGCTCGCCGCCGGGTTTTGCCCGGCGGTTTTTTTTGAGTTGAAGAAATGTGCCGCAGGTCGCAAACTAGGCGGTTTCCGTTAACCGGTTTGCAACATGCGTACTTCGCGATTTCAGTTCTCCGTTAAGCCTCAGGAAGCACTCCTGATCCTCATCACCATGTTCTGGGGCGGGACATTCCTGGCCGTGCAATATGCGGTCACCATGAGCGGCCCGTTCTTTTTCGTCGGCCTGCGTTTCGCGACAGCTGCGCTGGCGGTAGGGTTACTCTCCTTTAATGTCCTGAAAGGTATCACCTGGCTTGAGGTTAAAGCCGGTGTCGCCATCGGTGTGGCGATTGCGTTGGGTTACAGCCTGCAAACCTGGGGATTACAGTCTATTCCCAGCAGTAAATCGGCTTTTATTACCGCCATGTATGTCCCGCTGGTACCGCTGTTGCAGTGGCTATGCCTGGGACGGATTCCGGGTCTGATGTCCTGCGCTGGCATTTTGCTCGCGTTTATTGGACTGATTTTACTGGCCGGGCCGGATGGCAATATGTTGGCACTGGGGAAAGGCGAAATCATTACGCTGGTGGGCGCGGTGGCGATTGCCGCTGAGATCATTTTAATCAGCGCCTGGGCCGGTAAGGTAGATGTGCGCCGCGTGACGGTTGTGCAGCTGCTGACCGCTTCGCTGGTGGCGTTCGCGGCAATGGTGCCTGCCGGAGAATCCCTTCCTGAGATCTCTGTGCCGCTACTGGGACTGGCGGCGGGGCTGGGCATTTTCAGCGCGATTATTCAGGTCACCATGAACTGGGCGCAGCGCAGCGTCTCGCCAACCCGCGCCACGGTTATCTACACCGGGGAACCGGTGTGGGCAGGTATTTTTGGCCGCATGGCCGGAGAACGCTTGCCGCTGCTGGCGATTCTTGGCGGCGTGTTTATTGTCATCGGTGTGCTGGTCAGCGAGCTGAAATTAAAAAAGAAAACGGCGCCGATTAAAGCGCCGGAAACGTCGGCTGAAGCGGAGTCCTGATCAGCAGGCAGGGCGCACCAGCGTGTGGTAATGACGATTAAACCATACCAGGCCTTCCGGAGCAGGGTGGTGGACGATAGCCTGAATCTCACAAAACAGGATATCGTGCGTTCCCACACTCACCACCTGCGTAATGTGGCAATCGAAGGAGGCCAGCGCCCCTTCCAGGCGTGGGCATCCCGTTTCACCGGTTTGCCATCGCGCGGCGGCAAAGCGCTCCACCATCGCTGTTTTACCGCCAAATAAGTTCGACAGCGACTCCTGGCCCGCTGCCAGCGTATTCACGCACAGCGCCCGGTTCTGATTAAACACCGGCCAGACCGATGCTGCACGATTCAGGCAGACCAGAAGCGTGGGCGGTGAAACGGTCACGCTGCACACGGCGCTGGCTGTAAACCCCGCCTGGCCTGCGTCGCCGTCGGTGGTGATAATATTGACCGCTGCCCCTACACAAGCCATGGCGTCGCGGAATGTCTGTTGATTAATCGCCATCATCACCTCTCAAATAAGCTGGCAAGCGTCGTTGAACGCCAGTCGCGGCAGGCGGCCAAACAGTTTGCCGGGATCACCATAGCCGATATTGACCAGCAAATTACTGCGCCAGGGGGTATCGCTAAAAAATGTCTTATCCACCAGCGCACGGTCGAATCCGGACATCGGCCCGGTATCCAACCCCAGCGCCCGGCAGGCGGCAATAAGGTAAGCTGCCTGCATGCTGCTGTTACGAAACGCGGTCTCTTCTGCCAGTTCCGGGCTTGAGGTAAACCAGCTTCGCGCATCACCGTGGGGGAAGAGTTCCGGCAGCCGCTCATAGAATTCAGCGTCCCAGGCGACAATGGCCGTCACCGGAGCGCTGAGGGTTTTAGCGAGATTGCCACTCGATAATGCCGGACGCAGCCGCTCTTTACCTTCTTCGCTACGGATAAATACAAAACGTGCCGGGCTACAGTTAGCCGACGTCGGTCCCATTTTGACCAGTTCATAAATCTCGGCGAGTGTTGCATCGCTTACCGGTCTCTCCTGCCAGCCGTTGTGGGTGCGGGCGTCATAAAACAGGGTATTCAGCGCGCTCTGGCTCACGGCTTCACTCATAACAACTCCTTTTCGGCAATGGGCAGTAAGGTTTCCAGCCCGCTGAGTAACAGGGTATTAAAGGCGTCACTGTCGGTGACATTACAGGCGTGTCCGCCACGTTCCATCAGTCGAATCTCACTGTGGGGTAACGCGTCGTGCAGCGTTTGTGAACAGGTCCAGGGCACCAGCAGATCGTCCCATGAACAGATAATCAATGCAGGGCAGCGGATCTGCGCTGCCGTGGCGCTAAAATCGGCGCGTTTCAATGCGTTAAGGCGTCGGCGCAGGTTGTGCTCCCCCTGAAAATGGGCCAGCGCGAGGGCTTCCTCCGCTTCCACGCGCGGGGCGTGCTCCTCCAGCCAGTCGGCGGGGTAAAGAAACAGCGGCTGCGCTTCAACCCACGCCTGTGCGCCGCCTGCCTGCAATAAGCGCTCACGGACATGAAAACAGCGGCGGGTATGATCGCTCAGTTGCAGCCAGCCGTTGACCAGTACCAGTGCGCTGATGCTGCGGGGGGAATCCTGCGCCAGTTGCAACCCCACTAACGCCCCCAGCGCGTGGCCAATCACACAAAAACGGTTGATGCCCGCCTCTTGCAGTGCGCTTAGCAGCTCTGCGGCCATATCCGCCATACTGTAGCCGTCCGGCAGTGTCGCCGGGTTATTGCCGGTGCCACTTTGATCGTAGCTGACCACCTGAAAGCGGTTTTGCAGGGCCGCCATTTGCGCCAGCCAGTAGCTGCCATTACCGCCTAGCCCGGCAATTAACACCACCACGGGGGCACCCGCAAAGGGCGGGTCACTGAGGATCAATTTCATGCCTGCCTCACTTTGCGATATGCGCGACGGTGGCGATTTCGACCAGTGCCTCCGGCTTAACCAACCCGCACTGGATACAAAAACGGGCGGGCTTATCGCCGTGGAAGAATTCTGCATAGACTTCGTTAATCGCGGCGTAATTTTTCCAGTCGGTGATAAAAATACTGTTGAACGTCACGTCCTCCATCGAGCCGCCCGCCGTTTCGATAACGGTACGAATCGTCTCCAGCACGTGACGGGTTTGCGCCTTTGGGTCGCCGGGGTAAACCACATTGTTTTGCTTATCAAACGGCAACGTCCCGGAGACGTAGACCACACCATCTGCCAGCGTACCGGGCACAAACGGTGCGATTGGGGTGGTGGTTCCGGGGGGAATAATGACCTGTTTTGGCATGGTGTTCTCCTTAAGCAATTTTGACCCGAGGCTGAGGGGAAAGGGCATTGCAGAATGTCCCGACATCGCTGACCCAGCCAAAGAACGTTTCGATGTTAAAAAGCGCGGCCTGTTGGGCGAAGGCCGGGCCAGCCTGATGGGTGGCGTCTTCCAGCACGACGCCGAAATACTCAAGGAAAAAGCCATCGCGCAGCGTCGATTCGACGCAAACATTGGTGGCGATCCCGGTAAACACCAGATGACGAATGCCACGGCTGCGCAAGATGCTGTCCAGTGGGGTATTAAAAAAGCCGCTGTAGCGGGGCTTTGGCAACACAATATCGCCTTCTTGCGGTATCAGTTCGTCCACCAACTGATAATCCCAGCCGCCTTTCGCCAGTAGTTTTCCCTGTAATTCAGGACGCTTGCGCATGGTTTTGAGCGCATTGGATTTGTGCCAGTTCGGTGAACCTGGCCCACCGGCTTCTACGTACTGCTCATCCCAGCCATTCTGGAACCAGATAATGAGCATGCCCGCGTCGCGCGCGGCGGCAACGGCGGTCTTAATCTTCTCAATCACCGGCGCGGTGGCGGAAACATCAAACCCTGCGAGGTCGAGATACCCCCCTTTCGTGGCATAGGCATTTTGCATATCCACCACAATTAGCGCGCTCTGCGCCGGGTCGAAATGTAGCGAATCGGGGCGGGCATTAAGCGTAATCATCAGGCGACCTCACGAGTGGGGGCAGGGATCTGGCTGCGGCAGTTCATCAGTGGCTGGATGCGCTCACCGAAGGCTTCGATGCCAGTCAGGAAATCATCAAATGTCAGCAGCACGCCGTCGGTGCCAGGAACGGTAGCGACCTCATCAAGCAGACGCGCGACGGTGGCATAGGAGCCGACCAGCGTCCCCATATTGATATTGACGGCGGAGGTGGGGTCGGCCATCTGGCGCACGTTCGTATCGCTGCCCGAGCGGGTGTCTTTCTGGCTTTGCTCGGTCAGCCACGCCAGGGCTTCATCATCCGCGCCTGCCTTGTAGTGTTCCCATTTGGCGCGTGCGGCTTCGTCAGTTTCGTCTGCGATGACCATAAACAGCACGTATGAGCCCACCTCACGCCCGGTCTTTTGTGCCGCTTCGCGCATCCGCTCTGCGGTAGGCGCAAATGCCGTTGGGGTATTAACCCCTTTGCCGAAGCAGAAGTTGTAATCAGCGTATTGCGCTGAAAATGCCATCCCGGCATCGCTTTGCCCCGCGCAAATCACTTTCATCGGCTGCGACGGCTGCGGGCTGACGCGACAGTCATTCATGGTGAAAAACTCACCTTTGAAATCACTTTTCCCGGTGCCCCACAAATCCCGCAGGACCTGGACATACTCGGTCAGGTAGTCATAACGGCGAGCGAAGTACTCATCGCCGGGCCAGATGCCCATCTGGTCATACTCTGGCTTTTGCCAGCCTGTGACCAGGTTGACGCCGAAACGACCGCCTGAAATAGAGTCGATGGTGGAGGCCATGCGCGCCACAATGGCGGGCGGCAGCGTTAAGGTGGCGGCGGTGGCGTAGATCTGAATCCGTGATGTCACCGCAGCCAGTCCGGCCATCAGGGTGAAGGACTCCAGATTGTGATCCCAGAATTCTGTTTTGCCGCCAAAACCACGCAGCTTGATCATCGACAGAGCAAAGTCGAAGTGATAATGCTCGGCCTTTTGCACAATCGCCTTATTGAGTTCAAAGGTCGGTTTGTATTGCGGCGCATGGGTGGAAATCAGCCAGCCGTTGTTGCCAATCGGAACGAAAACACCAATTTTCATCTCGTACCTCGCGTTGTCGGTTGAACGTCGGGCGTGGCATTGCATCCTGCACTCTCCTGTGAGCCTCGCATCAACGATTTAGCAAAGGGAATGCCAGGTTTGAAAATTGCATTGTTATTAGTGTGTTAAACAAAAGTTGATGAAATGCAGATTAAAAAAGTGGACTAAATGGTCAAAAATGGTGCACAAAAAACAGGCGCACTTGCGCCATGGCTGTGCAGGGGTCGAGTCGGCTCGCGCCATTTGATATGCTGAGAAAAATCAGTAAGGAGAAAAGCATGGCGCAGGATACGGCGAAAAAAACGGGCAAACGGACCCGGGCGGTGAACGAGAAAAAAGAGGCCATTCTGGCTGCGGCGCTCGAGACCTTTTCCCTGTATGGCATTCACGGCACGCGCATTGAGAAGGTGGCGGAGCGGGCGGGGGTGTCAAAAACCAATCTTCTCTACTATTACCCGTCAAAAGAAGCGCTCTACCTTGCCGTGTTACGCCACATTCTCGCTATCTGGCTGGCGCCGTTAAAAGCGTTTCGCGAAGACCTTACCCCGCTGGTGGCGATTCAGGAGTACATTCGCTTAAAGCTTGAAGTCTCGCGTGACAATCCCCAGGCGTCACGTCTGTTCTGCATGGAGATGCTGCAAGGCGCGCCGGTGCTGAAAGAAGAGTTGGAAGGTTCGCTGAAAGCGCTGGTGGAGGAGAAATCGGCGATCATTGCCGGCTGGGTAGCCAGCGGCAAGCTGGCGCCGATCGACCCGCATCATCTGATCTTTATGATTTGGGCCTCAACCCAGCATTATGCCGATTTCGCCACGCAGGTAGAGGCGGTGACCGGCACAACGCTACAGGATGAGGCCTTTTTTCAGCGCACGGTAGAAAACGTGCAGCGGATGGTGACCGAAGGCATCCGCGTGCGTTAGTTGGCGGGCGGGAAAGGGCAGCTCAGGTCGCCCTCGCCGCACTGTAGCAGAGACGAAAGCCAGGCTTCGCGTTCGTTGGTTTTATCGGTCAGGCACTGGTTGATGACCATGGGCTGTGCGCTGCCTTCTTCGGCGCCGGAGCCGATAAACGCGCAGTCGGCATCGCGCACGGCAATCCAGTTTTTCTGCGCTTTTTTAAGTAACTCACGCTGTTGCGGCGCAGCGCGTTTCAGTGCCGTCTGCCAGGTCTGGTTGAGCTTTTTGTCCGCCGTCTGGTATTGACCGGCGCTACACATGTTCATTTCTGTCTGCGAGGTGGCATTGTCGCAGTCCTCCGCCAGTGCGCTGGCGCTGACCAGCAAAACCACCCCTGCAATCAATAAACGTTTCATATTTTCTCCGTATAAAAAAATGCCGGATAGCATTGTGCGTATCCGGCATACGGTACTACGGCATCGCGCTGAATTGTAGCCCCGGTATAAAGTACATTACCGGGAAATTTTCCATCCTCAGCCGATGGTCATCAGGCTGGCATTCCCGCCGGCGGCCGCGGTGTTAACGCTCAGCGAACGCTCCAGCCATAAACGCTCCAGCAAAATATTGCTCTCACCGCGGGCGAAGCCCTGCACCGAGATAATGGCGCCATCGCGCGTGGCGATATGTCCACACAGTTCGCGTAGCTGATCGGAATCGCCGTGATAGATAACTGCGTCAAATGGCTGCGAAAGCAGGCCATCGACCGCGGCCAGCGTAATCCTTGCGCGGACTATCTCCGGCAATGCGTCACGCAGGGTGCGGTGGAGTTCGTCATCCGACCACAGCACCCGGCAGCCGCTGGCGAGCGCCGCCGCAAGCTGAGTCAGGCTATCCTCCGGGTTATCGGCCATGCAGAGAACCGACTCGCGAGGCAATAATGTCCAGGTATTGCGTTCGCCGGTAGGACCGGGTAAGACGCGCTGGATCCCGGTCTGGGCCAGTTCGCCAAACTGCCGGCAAATCGCCTGCAACGCAGGTTTATCTTCGGCCCATTGTGTCAGCGCATCCAGCGGTTGGATCAGGGTCGGTTTAAGCTGCGCATCAAGCGGGAAGCGGGCATCATGACGTGACAGTGTCTGCCTGATGGCCGTTTCCGGGCGGCTGGCGAGCAGGCGATACAGGTACAGCGGCCCGCCAGCTTTTGGCCCGGTGCCTGAAAGGCCTTCGCCGCCAAAGGGCTGCACGCCCACGACCGCGCCGACCATATTACGGTTGACATACAGATTTCCGACGTGCGCGCTACCGGTGACCTGGGCGATGGTCTCATCAATACGGGTGTGAACACCCAGCGTCAGGCCATATCCTGCGGCATTAATCTGGCCCACCAGTTTGTCGAGATCGCTGCGGCGGTAGCGCACCACATGCAGCACCGGACCAAAGACCTCGTTTTTCAGTTCGTCAACGCTCTCAAGCTCAATCAGCGTTGGCATCACAAAGGTACCGCTTCGCCATTCACGGGCATCCAGAGTATTTTCATGGGCCGTCTGGAATACCGGGCGGCCTTTCTCGCGCATCGCCTGAATATGTTTCTCGATATTCTCTTTGGCTTCGCGGTCAATGACCGGACCGATATCCGTTGTCAGGCGTCCCGGATTGCCCATTCGACATTCCCCCATCGCGCCGCGCAGCATGGTGAGCGTATGTTCGGCGATCTCTTCCTGCAGGCAGAGTAGGCGCAGTGCCGAGCAGCGCTGTCCGGCACTATCAAAGGCCGAGGCGAGCACATCGACCACCACTTGCTCGGTCAGCGCCGACGAGTCGACAATCATCGCATTAAGCCCGCCCGTTTCGGCGATAAGCGGCGTCGGGCGCCCTTGTGCATCCAGCCGTGTCGCAATGTTGCGCTGCAACAGACTGGCCACTTCGGTTGAGCCGGTGAACATCACGCCGCGCACGCGGTTATCCGCCGTCAGTTGCGCGCCTACGGTTTCGCCACGGCCTGGCAGCAGTTGCAGCACGCCCGGCGGCACGCCCGCTTCACGCAGAATAGCGACGCCCTGTGCGGCAATCAGCGGCGTCTGTTCTGCCGGTTTTGCCAGCACGGTGTTACCGGCCGCCAGCGCGGCAGCGATTTGCCCGGTGAAAATAGCCAGTGGGAAGTTCCACGGGCTGATACAGACTACCGGACCCAGCGGACGGTGGGTTTCGTTGGCGAAATCTTCCCGAACCTGGCCTGCGTAATAGCGCAGGAAATCAATCGCCTCGCGGACTTCGGCAATCGCATTACTGAACGTTTTTCCCGCTTCGCGTACCAGAATGCCGAGCAGCGCTTGCATCTGATCTTCCATCAGCACCGCTGCACGCTCCAGGATGGCCGCGCGTTCCTGAGGCGGGGTAGCAAACCAGATGGGCGCGTTATTCACCGCGCTTTCCAGCGCGCGCGCCACTTCACTTCCCGTCGCTTCACGGACATAGCCGACAATATCTTTCGGCTCTGCCGGGTTCACTACGGCTTCCATTTCACCCTCCGCTACCGGGGTTTCCAGCAGCGGTCTGGCCTGCCATTTCTGCGTGGTGCTGTTCAGCAGGGAAGAGGAGAGGGAGGCCAGTCGATGTTCATTGGCCAGATCCAGGCCTGCCGAGTTGATGCGACCCTGACCGTAGAGCCAGCGCGGCAGCGGGATTTTCGGATGCGGCAGGCCAACATGGCCTTCTTGCGTCGCCAGTTTCTCTACCGCCAGTACCGGGTCGGCCACCAGTTCGTCCAGCGGCAGCGAGGTATCGGCAATGCGGTTAACAAAGGAGGTATTGGCCCCGTTCTCCAGCAGGCGGCGTACCAGATAAGCCAGCAATGTCTCATGTGTCCCCACCGGGGCGTAAATGCGACAAGGGCGGTTCAGTTTGCCGTCAGAGATTTTGCCTACCACTTGCTCGTAGAGCGGTTCGCCCATGCCGTGCAGACACTGGAACTCATACTGGCCTGGATAGTAGTTCTGGCCCGCGAGCTGATAGATGGCGGCCAGGGTGTGGGCGTTGTGGGTGGCGAATTGCGGATAGATCAAATTCGGTACGGCGAGTAATTTTTTCGCACAGGCCAGATACGAGACGTCGGTGTAGACTTTGCGCGTATAAACCGGATAGCCCTCCAGTCCTTCCATTTGCGCGCGTTTGATCTCGCTATCCCAGTATGCGCCTTTCACCAGACGAATCATCAGGCGACGGCGGCTACGCGATGCCAGGTCTGTCAGGTAATCGATGACGAACGGACACCGTTTCTGGTAGGCCTGAATCACAAAACCGATGCCATTCCAGCCTGCGAGTTCCGGTTCGAAACAGAGTTTTTCCAGCAGATCGAGGGAGATCTCCAGCCGGTCAGCCTCTTCGGCGTCGATATTGATACCGATATCATACTGGCAGGCCAACAGCGCCAGTGATTTCAGGCGCGGGTAGAGCTCATCCATCATTCTGTCGTACTGGGCGCGGTTGTAGCGCGGGTGCAGGGCAGAGAGCTTAATGGAGATCCCCGGCCCCTCATAAATGCCGCGGCCATTAGAGGCTTTGCCAATGGCGTGGATCGCCTGCTGGTAAGAGACCATATAGGCTTCTGCATCGGCGGCCGTCAGCGCGGCCTCGCCCAGCATATCGTAGGAGTAGCGGAATCCTTTTTCTTCCAGTTTGCGGGCGTTAGCCAGCGCTTCGGCAATGGTTTCCCCGGTGACGAACTGCTCGCCCATCAGACGCATTGCCATGTCCACACCTTTGCGGATCAGCGGTTCGCCGCTTTTGCCGATAATGCGGTTCAGCGAATGCGACAGGCTGGCTTCGTTATGGGTGGAGACCAGCTTTCCGGTAAAAAGCAGGCCCCAGGTGGCGGCATTGACAAACAGCGAGGCGCTGCGACCAATATGCGACTGCCAGTTACCGTTGCTGATTTTGTCGCGGATCAGCGCATCGCGGGTGGCCTTATCGGGAATGCGCAACAGCGCTTCTGCCAGGCACATCAATGCCACCCCTTCTTGCGAAGAAAGTGAAAATTCTTGCAGCAAACTCTGTACCATACCCGCCCGGCCCGAGGCGGTCTTTTGGTTACGCAGCTTCGCCGCCAGTTGGCTGGCTAACTGCTGGGTGTTTTCTGCGATCGGCTGAGGAAGACGCGCCTGTTCAAGCAGCATGGGAACCGCATCGGTTTCCGGGCGACGCCAGGCCGCGGTGATCGCAGCACGTGAAACCGACTGCGGCAAAATATTCTCGGCGAATTCGAGGAAGGGCTGAGCGCTCTCGTCAGCGTTGCTATCAACCTCGTCGCTTTCGGTGTACTGACCAGCATGGGTTGCAGGCAGCTCAGGAATCATTTCGTTATTTTCGAGTTTTTCCAGATAGCTAAAAATAGCCTGCTTAATCAGCCAGTGTGGTGTGCGGTCAATTGATGCAGCAGCGGCTTTCAGTCGCTCACGCGTCGCATCATCAAGTTTAACGCCCATGGTGGTGGTACCCATGTTTTTCTCCTGCAATTTTTGTTGTGAGCAGACTATCCGTCATGTTGCAACTTTGTGCAACCTTGTTAAATGTGACAGGGTTAACAAGGTGAATATTGAACGATAAGTTAATTGTATGTGACCGAAATTTGCATGCTGGATTACTGTTAAAGACGAGTTAGTTTGCGGTAGATAACACTTTTTTAAGGTGCAACCGTCAAAAGTGTGACATGGTGCAACCTGGTGGAAAAATGTGACGGTTTCGGGATGAAATTAATGTAAATGCTGTGTTAAATCATTTGTGAATAACCGGGGCTTCCGGCAGGATACGGTCGCTTCATAACAACAATCACATCGCTACCCCGTTCCGGTGGTGTAGATAACGGGTAAAATCCTGGAGACTTTTATTGATGGCAATTAGCACACCGCTGCTGGTGACTTTTCTCATTTATATCTTTGGCATGATTCTCATCGGGTTCTTTGCCTGGCGTTCGACGAAAAACTTTGATGACTATATTTTAGGCGGTCGCAGTCTGGGGCCGTTAGTGACGGCGTTATCGGCAGGGGCATCGGACATGAGCGGCTGGTTGCTGATGGGGCTGCCTGGCGCCATTTTTATCTCCGGCATTTCTGAAAGCTGGATTGCCATTGGCCTGACGCTCGGCGCTTGGGTTAACTGGAAGCTGGTGGCAGGCCGTCTGCGCGTGCATACCGAAGTCAATAATAATGCCCTGACGCTGCCGGATTATTTTACTGGCCGTTTTGAAGATAAAAGCCGCCTGCTGCGTATTATCTCGGCGGTGGTCATTCTGCTGTTCTTCACTATTTACTGTGCTTCCGGCATCGTGGCGGGCGCGCGTCTGTTTGAAAGTACCTTTGGCATGACATACGAACATGCGCTGTGGGCGGGTGCTGCAGCAACCATCCTCTATACCTTTATTGGCGGTTTCCTGGCGGTAAGCTGGACCGATACCGTACAGGCGAGTCTGATGATTTTCGCCCTGATCCTGACCCCGGTGATTGTGATCCTCTCTGTTGGCGGCCTTGCGGATTCGCTGGAGGTTATCAAACAGAAAAGCATCGAAAATATCGACATGCTGAAAGGGCTGAATTTTGTCGCCATTATTTCGCTGATGGGCTGGGGGCTGGGATACTTTGGTCAGCCGCATATTCTGGCGCGCTTTATGGCAGCGGACTCTCACCACAGCATCGTCCATGCACGCCGTATCAGTATGACCTGGATGGTTCTGTGTCTTGCCGGCGCCGTTGCCGTGGGCTTCTTTGGGATTGCTTATTTTAATAACCACCCTGAGCAGGCTGGCGCGGTCAATCAGAACGCCGAGCGCGTGTTCATTGAACTGGCGCAGATCCTGTTTAATCCGTGGATTGCCGGGGTGTTGCTGTCGGCGATTCTGGCGGCAGTCATGTCTACCCTGAGCTGCCAGTTGCTGGTGTGCTCCAGCGCACTGACGGAAGACTTCTACAAGGCTTTCCTGCGTAAAAACGCGGGGCAGACTGAGCTGGTCTGGGTTGGCCGCGTGATGGTGCTGCTGGTGGCGCTGGTGTCGATTGCGCTGGCGGCGAACCCGGACAACCGCGTGCTGGGCCTGGTCAGCTACGCATGGGCCGGTTTCGGTGCGGCCTTTGGCCCGGTCGTGCTGTTCTCGGTCATGTGGTCGAAAATGACCCGCAACGGTGCGCTGGCCGGGATGGTTATCGGTGCGGTGACGGTTATCGTCTGGAAGCAGTTTGCCTGGCTGGGGCTGTATGAAATTATCCCTGGCTTCGTATTTGGCAGCATCGGCATTGTGGTGTTTAGCCTGCTGGGTAAAGCGCCGTCCGCAGAAATGGAAAAACGCTTCGCTGAAGCGGATGCCCATTACCGCTCCGCGCCACCGTCTCGTTTACAGGCCGAGTAAGTACTGGTGAGTTCCCTCTCCCTGTGCAGGGGGAGGGCGCTGCGATGAAATTGTTACAGAAGACATTTCGGATTTTCACGCTCATATCTGCACAAGCCCGTTTCTCCCTGCAATATCAACAGGCTGTTGCCTTATCCGGCGCGGACATCATAAACCCACGCCTGGAATACGCCCCTTGCATCCGGTATCCTTCGCGAATACAAAATATCCCCAGCGACAATTCCCTTCTTTATAACTGCGCGTCAGCAATATTGTTTTTCCATGGAGGGAAATATGTTCAGACACGCAGTCTGCTTTTCAGTCATATTGCTCACTTCCGTTTCCGTCGCTTATGCGGGCATTACGCTTAACGCCACCCGGGTGATTTACCTGGAAGGGAAAAAAGAGGCGACGCTGGGAGTTAAAAATGATTCCTCTGCGCCACGTCTTATTCAGGCGTGGATGGACGCAGGCGAAGGCAGTGAGGTAACTCCACCGTTTATTATCGTACCGCCCATCTTTCGCGTTGATCCAGGAAAGGGGCAGTCGCTGCGCATTCATTTTACCGGCGGCAATATTCCCCGTGACCGGGAGTCGGTGTTCTGGATAAACGTGCTGGAGGTCAGCCCGACGCCTCCGGGTAAAAAGGCCGGGACGCAGAACGTCATACAGTTCCCGGTGCGTTCGCGGCTGAAATTATTTTACCGACCGAAGGATTTACCGGGTTCGCCGCAACAGGCCGTTTCAATGCTGCAATGGCGACGGTTGCCGGGGAAAGAGGGGGGTGAACTCGAATGCACGAATCCCTCGGCGTTTAATATCTCTTTTCACGATATCCGGCTGACCCCACCCTCTGATATGGATAAAACAAAACAGAGTGGCATGTGCCCGGCGAAGGGGCGGGTGATATTTAAACTATCTACTACCGGACAATTAACTCAAGAGAAAGTCTTTTTCTCCACCATTGATGATAACGGCGGTTTTGATATTCGTGAAACCCGCTATCGTAATTAATGTTTGTTTGAATTCAAGGAAGATCATATGAAATCAGCAAGGGTGCTATTGACGGCAATAGCGGTACTGTCGGTTATGATGTTTAGCAGACTCGCTCTGGCAAGTTGCACAGCTTATGGCTACAGCTATAGGTATACGACGTTTGCAACCCAAAACTATACGGTAGCGAAAAATCAAGCACCTAATACGCCAATAGGGAATGCTATCACTTTAATACCCACATCTGCTTCAACTATAGGAACTTACACGTGTACTGGGTCAACCTGGCATTTTTATCAAGGCATTTCGGGACTTCAGGAATCGAAATATCCGGGCATATTCAAGACTGGCGTGCCAGGGATCGGGATGAAACTTACAGCATCTAATGGGGCAGTTGTTGGCGTAAACCCTAACCGATTTTTTGGACCTTATTATTGTCCCGGCTGTCACCATTTTTCATCAACCGACAGTTATTATACTCTGCAATTTTATGTTATTGATCCGGTGCAAACGGGGGATGTGGTTCTGAATGGGACCTATATCAGCGGATGGGTAAATGATGCTAACTCGCGAGGAATATATTCAGGCTCCATGAGTATCAGTGGAACCGTTAAATTCAAATCCGGCTCCTGCACCACCCCAAATATTACCGTTAATCTCAATAATCATGCTGCCTCGGATTTTGCCTCGGTGGGGGCAACCAGTGCCCCCGTGCCCTTTAATTTTGAAATTAACAAGTGTGATCCTGGCCTGACCTCGGTGAGCTATACCTTCCAGCCCGCCTCAGGGGTAACGCTGCAGGGCTCCGGTAATAATCAGTATCTGACGCTCGACAGCAGTTCAACAGCCAGCGGTGTTGGGGTGCAGGTGCTGTATGACGATGGCATCACTGCCGTGCCGTTTAACACGAAAACGGCATTTTCAGGCTACAACACCTCGACGGGCGGCAGTTACACCATTCCAATGAAAGCTCGCTATGTGCGCACGGGCACCATCAGCCCGGGCACGGCCAACTCGGCGGCAGAGTTTGTGATGGCCTATGAATAAGCAAAGATATTCCAGTCGCTTGATTAAACGCGGTATTTACGCTCTTATCTCTGTGCTTATAACAATGAGGATAGCGAAATGAAGATTAAGACAGGGGTCACTGCACTGGTATTCGCGGGTTTACTGGCAGGCTGCGTCGCACAACCGACAAAACAGACCGTATCCGCCCAGAGCTGCAAAGCGGACAACCAGATGGAACAAACCACGCTCTACTTCGGTTTAAGTCGCCCGGCAGGGAAAGACATCACCACTCAGGAGTGGCAGCAGTTTGTCGACACGGACGTGACGCCGCGCTTTCGTGATGGCCTGACGGTGTTTGATGCGCGCGGACAGTGGCTGGGCAACGACGGCAAAGTGGCTCGCGAGCCGAGCAAAGCGCTAATGTTGATCCATGGGAAAGATGTTCAGAGTGAGAAGAATATCGAAGCGTTACGGGGAATTTATAAATCGCGCTTTGCGCAGGAGTCCGTGATGCGAGTCGATCAGCCGGTTTGCGTACAGTTCTGATGAAAGAAACGGCGGGTGAGAAGCCCGCCGTGACTTATTACAATACAACGCCTGCAAAGGCGGCAGAAAGCAGACTCACCAGCGTGGCGCCATAGACCAGGCGCAAACCGAAGCGGGAGACAACATTCCCTTGCTGCTCGTTAAGCCCTTTAATGGCGCCCGCCACGATACCGATAGACGCGAAGTTGGCGAACGACACCAGGAAGACGGAGAGGATCCCAAGCCCACGCGGCGTCATTTCAGCGGCAACTTTCTGCAGTTCGATCATTGCGACAAACTCGTTCGCCACCAGTTTGGTCGCCATAATGCTACCTGCATGCAGAGCATCCGAAAGCGGAATGCCGACCAGCCACGCCAGCGGGTAGAACACATAGCCAAGAATTTGCTGGAAGCTGATGCCAAACAGGGCAGAGAACAGGGCATTGACCGCGCTAATCAGGGCAATAAAACCAATCAGCATCGCCAGAATAATCATCGCGACTTTAAAACCGGCCAGAATATACTCCCCCAGCATTTCAAAGAAACTTTGCGATTCGTGGAGCTTTTCCAGTTTAATTTCCGGCTCGGCTTCCGGGCGCGCTGGATTAATGATCGACAGGATAATAAAGGTGCTGAACATATTCAGGATTAACGCCGCCACCACATATTTGGCATCCAGCATCGTCATGTAAGCGCCGACGATCGACAGCGATACTGTCGACATCGCCGTTGCTGCCATGGTGAACAGGCGACGTGAGGAGAGGTCGGCCAGAATCCCTTTATATGCAATGAAGTTTTCCGACTGGCCAAGGATCAGCGAGCTGACCGCATTAAACGACTCCAGCTTGCCCATGCCGTTGAGTTTTGACAGCAGCGTGCCGATAAGACGAATAAAAATCGGCAGAATACGCCAGTGTTGCAAAATACCGATCAATGCGGAAATAAAGATGATAGGGCACAGGACGCCAAGGAAAATAAACGCCAGCCCTTTTTCACTCATACCGCCAAAAACAAATCCGGACCCTTCGCCTGCGAATTTAAGCAGTGTTTCAAAAAAGCCAGAGACATATTTAATCAGGGTCAGCCCGCTTTGCGCATGCAAAAAGAACCATGCCAGCGCAAGCTCAATAATCACCAGTTGCAGAATAAAACGTATGCGAACGTTGCGGCGGTCGAAGCTGGTAAGCCATGCCAGAGCCAGTATGACGACCAGCGCCAGCAGAAAATGTAGAAAGTTGATCATAATGGAAAATGTGCAGGTAATTGGGGCGCTCATTTAGCCACAGCCCGTATACTCAGTAAACAAAAAGTTAATGATTTGTAAGCTAACTTTTTGCCATGCAACCGCTGATTCTGCATAACCTGCGTGGCTATCCTTGCTCACCTGCGGTCTGGTTACATCCATTCATTATTCCGATCATTTTTCGCTTGAGTTTCCTTTTGCCGTAATGATAATCACTATCAAAGAAATTTACTTTTCTTTTCAGCAATTGACCATTGATGACAGCAGAGGCGTCCGGATGTTTGTTCCATTTCTCATTATGTTACGTGAAGGTCTCGAAGCGGCACTGATCGTAAGTTTGATTGCCAGTTATCTCAAGCGCACCCAGCGCGGACGCTGGATTGGCGTGATGTGGATAGGCGTATTCCTCGCCGCAGCGCTATGTCTGGCGCTCGGCATCATCATTAACGAAACCACCGGTGAATTCCCGCAGAAAGAGCAGGAATTATTTGAAGGTATTGTCGCGGTGATAGCCGTGGTGATCCTGACGTGGATGGTCTTCTGGATGCGCAAAGTCTCCCGTAACGTCAAAGTGCAACTGGAGCAGGCAGTGGATAACGCTCTCGCAAGCCGTAACAACCACGGCTGGGCGCTGATCATGATGGTCTTCTTCGCCGTGGCGCGCGAAGGGCTGGAATCGGTCTTCTTTCTGCTGGCAGCATTCCAGCAAGATGTGGGGATTTGGCCGCCGGTGGGCGCGGTTCTCGGGCTGGTGACGGCGGTGGTACTGGGTTTCCTCCTCTACTGGGGCGGTATTCGCCTCAACCTTGGCGCATTCTTTAAATGGACCAGCCTGTTTATTTTGCTGGTTGCGGCGGGGCTGGCAGCGGGGGCGATTCGCGCCTTTCACGAGGCTGGACTGTGGAACCACTTCCAGGATGTGGCGTTCGATCTGAGTAACGTGCTAACCACGCACTCCCTGACGGGCACGCTGCTGGAAGGCATTTTTGGCTATCAGGAAACACCGAGCGTCAGTGAAGTGGGTGTCTGGATCCTCTACTTAATTCCTGCGCTGGTGCTGTACGTGATGCCAACGCGCTCAGGTTCGCAGCCTTCCAGAGCTGCACAATAATAGCGGTACCGGGTGAGTTTTAGTTACAACATACTTTTAAGAAGGGAAGGGTCATGGCAATTCATTTTCGTCGTAGTGCGTTACAGGCAGGGATCGCAACGCTGCTTTCTTGTGCGTTTGCTGCCCATGCAGCGGATGTTCCTCAGGTCAAAGTGACCGTCACGGACAAGCAGTGTGAGCCGATGAATCTGACGGTCAATGCGGGGAAAACGCAGTTCCTTATTGTCAACCAGAGCCAGAAGGCGCTGGAATGGGAAATCCTGAAAGGCGTGCTAGTGGTTGAAGAGCGCGAAAATATCGCGCCGGGCTTTAGCCAGAAGCTGACCGCTAACCTGCAGCCGGGTGAATATGACATGACCTGCGGCCTGCTGACCAATCCGAAAGGCAAACTGATAGTCAAAGGTCAGGCAACGGCGGATGCGGCAAAAAGTGAAGCGCTGCTAAGCCTTGGCACTGCCATCACCGACTACAAAGCCTATGTGACGGCGGAAACGGCGGATTTGGTGAAAAACACAAAAGCATTCACCGACGCAGTGAAAGCGGGGGACATTGCGAAAGCGAAAGCGCTGTATGCACCGACCCGTCAGCACTATGAACGTATCGAACCGATTGCTGAACTGTTCTCCGATCTGGATGGCAGCATTGATGCCCGCGAAGACGATTACGAGAAGAAAGCCGACGATCCGAAATTTACCGGCTTCCACCGTCTGGAAAAAGCCCTGTTTGGCGACAACTCAGTTAAAGGTATGGACACCTATGCTGAGCAGCTCTACACCGACGTGCAGGAACTGCAAAAACGCATTAGCGAGCTGGCTTTCCCGCCGTCAAAAGTGGTGGGTGGCGCGGCAGGTCTGATCGAAGAAGTCGCAGCGACCAAAATCAGCGGTGAAGAAGACCGTTACAGCCATACCGATCTGTGGGACTTCCAGGCAAACGTCGATGGCGCGCAAAAAATTGTGAACCTGTTGCGTCCGCAGTTGCAGAAAAACAACGCCGAACTGCTCGGCAAAGTGGATGCGAACTTTAAGAAAGTCGACGCTATTCTGGCGAAATACCGTACCAAAGACGGCTATGAGACCTATGACAAGCTGACGGATGCTGACCGTAACGCGCTAAAAGGGCCGATTACGACACTGGCGGAAGATCTCGCTCAATTGCGCGGTGTGCTGGGTCTGGACTAACTATCATGAATGACAAAGAACAGTACGGCGTCAGAGAGCCTTCGCGTCGCCGTTTATTAAAAGGAATGGGCGCGCTGGGAGGCGCGCTAGCCCTGGCCGGAGGATGTCCGGTGGCGCATGCGGCCAAACCGCAAAGTGCGCCAGGCACGCTTTCACCGGATGCGCGCATGGAGAAACAGCCGTTTTACGGTGTACATCAGGCGGGGATTTTGACGCCGCAACAGGCGTCAATGATGCTGGTGGCGTTTGATGTGCTGGCGACGGACAAAGCCGATTTGCAACGCCTGTTTCGTCTGTTAACGCAGCGTATCGCGTTTCTGACCGAAGGCGGCCCGGCGCCGGAAACGCCCAATCCGCGCCTGCCACCCATGGATTCCGGTATTCTCGGGCCGTTTATCGCGCCGGATAATCTGACCATCACCGTTTCGTTGGGCGATTCGCTGTTCGACGATCGGTTTGGCCTGCGTGCGCAAAAACCGAAAAAATTGCAAAAGATGGAGCGCTTTCCCAACGATGCGCTGGTCTCTTCATTGAGCCACGGCGATCTGTTGGTACAAATCTGCGCCAACACCCAGGATACGGTGATACATGCTCTGCGCGATCTGATTAAGCACACGCCTGATTTATTGAGTGTTCGCTGGAAACGAGAAGGGTTTATCTCTGATCATGCCGCGCGCAGTAAAGGAAAAGAGACGCCGGTCAACCTGTTGGGCTTTAAGGATGGTACGGCAAACCCGGACAGCAGTGATAACGGGCTGATGGATAAGGTCGTATGGGTGACCAACGATCAGGCGGAGCCTGCATGGACCGTTGGTGGCAGCTATCAGGCTGTGCGTATCATTCAGTTCCATGTTGAGTTTTGGGATCGTACTCCGCTTAAAGAGCAGCAGACTATTTTTGGTCGCGATAAGCAAACCGGCGCACCGCTGGGGATGCACAATGAACATGACGTCCCGGATTATGCCAGCGATCCTGGCGGCGATGTGATTGCCCTGGACAGCCATATTCGTCTGGCCAATCCACGTACGCCAGAGACGCAGTCCAGCCTGATGATGCGTCGGGGCTATAGCTATTCCCTGGGGGTCACCAACGCCGGACAGCTTGATATGGGACTGCTGTTTGTCTGCTACCAACACGACCTGGAAAAGGGCTTTCTGACCGTGCAAAAACGTCTCAATGGCGAAGCGCTGGAGGAGTATATTAAGCCCATCGGCGGCGGCTACTTTTTCGTGCTGCCAGGTGTTAAAGACCAAAATCACTATCTCGGGCAAGCGCTGCTCGAAGCCTGAAAAAGAATCCTGCCTGAAGCCAGGCAGGATAATCTCTTATCTGTAGTATCTGTTCACACTTTTTCTGCCATCAAACTATCGATTTTTCGTATGAGAAAGTATCTGTTATTTTTCTGTAATATTCTTCGTGGACACTCTTTTCCATAGCGCAGGGTAAACGCTCGTTACCTTTTGGTGAAAATAATGTTGCGTTTATGCTAATTCCTGATGTACTTATTACATAGAATGGCTGCCCTGCGGTGATGTCGTCACCTGGAGATCGCGGATGGTAAAGTCCTCTACTGGACGTAACACCAACAAACAGCGCAACACCCGGTTCGGGGATACACACTCCGGCAGTAAACGCTTCACCTCTGAATTTCTCTCCTTCATTCCTGTTTCTGATTTAACCGACATGGCAGGCGCTGATAGCAGCTGCTTTGTTATGTCAATTTCAAAGGCAAGACATGGCTTACAAGGAAGCCAAACCTCAGACGTTCGTGCGCATAATCGTGCCGATTTTGGTGCGTGTGATGTAAACCAACAACTCAAGGTGCTATCCATGGGAAGACAGAAAGCAGTGATCAAAGCTCGTCGTGAAGCTAAACGTGTGCTGAGACGCGATTCGCGCAGTCACAAACAGCGTGAAGAAGAGTCGGTCACCTCGCTTGTGCAGATGAGTGGCGTTGAAGCAATCGGAATGGCAAGGGATAGTCGTGATAATTCACCGATTGTTGCGCGTAATGAAGCTCAGGCGCAGTACCTGAATGCTATCGAGAGTAAACAACTGATATTCGCAACCGGAGAAGCCGGCTGCGGTAAAACATGGATCAGCGCGGCGAAAGCGGCGGAAGCCCTGATTCATAAGGATGTGGACAGGATTATTGTAACCCGACCGGTTCTGCAGGCCGACGAAGATCTCGGCTTCTTACCTGGTGATATTTCGGAGAAGTTCGCCCCTTATTTCCGGCCCGTCTATGATGTTCTGGTTAAACGGTTGGGTGCGTCCTTCATGCAATACTGCCTGCGACCAGAGATTGGTAAGGTAGAAATCGCGCCGTTCGCCTATATGCGCGGACGTACCTTTGAAAATGCGGTTGTCATTCTTGACGAGGCTCAGAACGTGACCGCTGCGCAAATGAAAATGTTCTTAACGCGCCTCGGGGAAAATGTGACGGTCATCGTCAACGGTGATGTGACTCAGTGTGACTTGCCCCGCGGGGTGCAGTCCGGTCTGAGCGACGCGCTGTCGCGTTTTGAGGAAGATGAGATGGTAGGGGTGGTGCGTTTCACCACAGACGATTGCGTCCGCTCCGCACTCTGCCAGAGAACGCTGAAAGCTTATTACTAAGAATTTTAGCGCATGAAAAAGCCCGGGAAACCGGGCTTTTTTTCTTTAAATAAAATCAAAAGGGTTATCGAAATATTACGGCAATGCCTGTTACGCCCGAATTAAAGCCGGGCTGGTCCCGGTTTTTCTACGATTATCGTTTCTGTGGTACCCTTCTTTTTTTATTCCTTATGCCATCAGGAGAGTCGTAAATGACCGAAGGCCCGTTAAATGAAAATGAATTGCAGTGGCTGGAAGAGACATTAGTCGCTTATGGTCACAGCGATGAGTCCGTACTCGATGTGGCGGAGCTGGACGGTATGCTGACAGCGGTATTGTCCGGCCCGGTGGTTGTCGAGCCGGATCGCTGGCTGGTGGCCGTATGGGGCGGCGAAAAAAACATACCGCGCTGGAAAAACGATCGCGAGATGAATCGTTTTATCGATCTTTGCTTTAAGCATTTGAACGATATTGCTGAGCGCCTGAGTGATTATCCGGATCAGTTTGAACCCGTCTTTGGTTATAACGAAGTGGACGGCCAGAGCTATACCGTTGTTGAAGAGTGGTGTTTTGGCTATATGCGCGGCGTGGCGCTAACCGACTGGTCAGGCTTACCGGAGGAACGTAAGGCCGATCTGGATGCTATTGCTTTGCACGGACTGGAAGACAACTTCGCGCGTCTGGATGAATTCACTGAAGAGGAATTCAATGAAAGCGTAGAGGCTATTCGACCGGCAGCCCTGCGGCTGTATGATTACTGGTCGGCTAATCCACAACATGCCATTGCTCAGCAACCGCAGGTGAATGGCGTAAAAGTCGGGCGTAACGATCCCTGCCCGTGCGGCAGCGGCAAGAAATTCAAAAACTGCTGCCTGCACTAAAAATTCGGGCTCCTGATGAGCCCGATTTACTATCCCACTTCCGGTAACATGCCTGCTGAAATCGCAAACTGCACCGCGATAATCGTTATACCGCAGAGCATGACCAGGCAGAGCGCGGGTTTACCACCGACAACGCGATACGCTGCCGATGGGTGAGCTTTACGGCTCTGCCACGTCAGCAGCGCGGGTATCAGCAGTGCCAGTACCGCAAGAGCCACGCCAGCATAACCGAGCGCCATCACAAAACCACGCGGATAGAAGAGAGCGAATGCCAGCGGAGGCAAAAAGGTAATCGCGCCGGTTTGCATACGCCCGCTGGCCGTGTTGCGGCGCTGGAAGAGGTCAGCCAGGTAATCAAATAGCCCAAGTGACACACCTAAGAATGAGGTCGCCAGCGCCAGATCGGCGAACAGATGGACCGCCAGTTCCACATGCGCAGAAGCAACCACTTCGCGCAGCGCCTCAAGAAGCCCATTGAGCCCGGCATGGTTGGCCAGCATTCCCATAAAGGTGGACGATTCGATGCTGCCAAGGGTGGCCAGTTGCCAGAAAATATACGCCACCAGCGGAATCGCGCTGCCGGTAATAAAAATCCCCCGCAGTCTGCGTACGTTACCGCCCATATAGCTGACAATGCTCGGCACGCTGCCATGAAAGCCAAAAGAGGTAAAAATGACTGGCATGGCAGAAAGGGCCAGCCCTTTTTCGAACGGTAGGGTGAGTAAATTCACTTGATGGACATGTGGCAGTAATAGCGCGAGCATCACCACCAGGAAGATTATCTTGGCACTAAACAGGAAGCGGTTGAACAAATCGACCAGCGATGTGCCAATACAGACCACGCCACCGGCGACAAAGGTAAACAGAAATACGCCGCCTGCTGATGAGACGTTTATGCCCGTCCATGCGGTGAGGCTTGATGCCAGCAGCTCACCAGCGCCGCTAATATAGGCCGCCGTCAGAGCGTACATCAGAAACATCATGCTAAAACCGGTGACCCACTGTCCGTAGCGTCCCAGGTAGCGCCGCGCCAGGCTACCGAGACCTGTATCGGCGGGGACGTGCTGATAGACTTCAAGCAATAACAGCGCGGTATAACACATCAGTCCCCACAAGGTGAAGAGTAAAACCAGCGTTACACTAAATCCGACCCCGGCGGCAGCCAGTGGCATGGCGAGCATACCTGCGCCAATCGTGGTTCCTGCCACAATAAAAACACTACCAAGTGTTCGATTTTTCACACTTTCCTCTGTATTTAAACCACATTCTTTAGTAAATGTGCGGCGCAGAGTATGTGAAAAACGGATCTTCGTCAAACCGGGCTTACAAGAAGTGTATATTAAAATTTACACTTATCCGGGAGTGGCAAGGGATGCATCGAAACCTGTTATAACGCAAAAAACTATCCTAAAGATGTGTTTATCATGCACCTTTTAAGCGGAGGGTATATGGCGTCAATTCATGGTCACGAAGTACTTAATATGATGCTGGAATCAGGGGAGCACTATTCCGGGGAGAGTCTGGAAGCGGCAATCTGTACGCGCTTTGGTAAGGATGCTCGTTTTCATACCTGTTCAGCAGAAGATATGACAGCAGCGGAGTTGGTGGCGTTTCTGGCATCGCGGGGAAAATTCATTCCCGCCGCAGATGGGTTTTCAACCCACGAAAGTAAAATTTGCCAGCACTAAAAAATAATGCGGTAATGAGATTTCATTACCGCATTTTGCTTAATTTGCCGTGTCGAGAGTAGACAGTTCTTTATCAATAAAATAGAGGCCTTCGCCGCTTTTACCTGCCAGTGTCAGTTTATCAATAACGGATTTAAACAGTTTTTCTTCTTCATGTTGTTCCGCGACATACCACTGCAGGAAATTAAACGTCGGATAATCCTGTGAGGTCATCGCCACGTGCGCCAGTTCATTAATTTTCTGGGTGATCAACTGCTCGTGTTCGTAAGTTGCACGGAACAATTCATCCAGCGAGGCATATTCGGCAAACGGCGACTGGATAGTGTTAATGCGCGGTAAGCTGCCGGTATCTGCCAGATAATCAAACAGACGCTGCATATGCGTCATCTCTTCTTGCGCATGGCGGCGCAGAAATGCGGCGGCACCTTCAAAGCTGTTATAGCTACACCAGGCGCTCATTTGTTGATAAAGCAGAGACGAAAAAAGTTCGAGGTTCATCTGCTCATTTAGTTTTTCAATCATTTCAGCTTTAAGCATGGCGCCGCTCCGGAAAATAATAAAAGAAGTAAGAAGCGGTCACTATAATTTGTTATTTAATTATTTGCAAAAGGTAAAATAAAAAAGAATTTTTATTAACAATGAGAATGGGAATAACACGCATTGCAGGGAAATAATTGGGTAAATGATAATTATTCTTTAATTTAAATAAATATTAATGCCAGCGGTGGTGCGCTGGCATTAACCGTTACCAGGCCCTGGCGGCCGGCACGTTATTGAGCGCCATACCGCGGCACTGGTACTGAATGGTGATGGTCGTGTTCATGCAGACGGAGCCACTGATCAGGCTACAGGTCGAAATTGGCTGGCCATAAGCCACTGCTGTTGCATAGCCCATCTGTTGGCACTGTTTATTGGCAGTCCCCTGCGTGGTGTATTCGTCATAATGTGCGTTTTGCATCATCGCCTGATTGAAGCTAAGACGGATCAGACCATTGGTCGTATCGACATTGCTGACTTTGGGTTCTTTTGTAATTGAGCACCCGGCGAGCAGTAGCAGCGAGGCGGCAACAAGGATTTTGTTCATGAAATCGCTCTGAATCTTATGGGCATTGTGGCATCTTACCGACTTATTTCGCGGGCAATCGGCGGAATAGCCCGCGTAACTGGCCTTTTTACGCACAACGGCGCTCAGTCTGCGAGAGTGTCAAAAATCCTGGCAAACAGGTGTTGTTGCTGACGAAATAAAGCGACCAGACGTGGATCGAAATGCCGACCGCTGCCAGCCTCGATAATTTGCATTGCCTGTTCATGTGTGAAGCTGGGTTTATAGATGCGTTTTTGTCGTAGCGCGTCATAAACATCGGCCAGAGCAAGAATGCGTGCTTCGAGCGGGATCTGCTCACCTCGCAGACCGTCCGGATAACCGCTTCCGTCCCACTTTTCGTGGTGGAAATGGATAATATTCTCTGCCAATGGCCCCAGTGATAGCCCCTGAATGATGCGCCAGCCTTTGAGAGTATGCAGTTTCATCTCTTCAAACTCATCCTCAGTGAGGGGGCCTTCTTTACGCAAGATGCGCTCGGGGACGGCGATTTTGCCGACGTCATGCAACGAGGCAAAATTTTCAATATCCCGAACGGTACGTCGTGGGAGTTTTAGCGCCCGGCCGAGCAGTCCACAGTATTTCGCTACACGCTGAATATGGCTGCCCGTTTCGTCATCATGGGCGCGGTTCACCTTTTCCAGTACCTTCACGATATTCCGGTTCACAATCCGGTTTTGTCTCATGTGCCGCCACATTATTACCAGCAGGCACAGACTAAAATGGCCGTAATCAGCAACAATACGCTGATGATTTTTAATGTATTGCGCGTTAATCCGGAGAAATGTGTGGGCTCATCAGTCCCTTCGGACAGTGTGCGGTAACCTGACAGCCGGTGAACCTGCGAGAGCAAATTATGCAATGGATGCGCACTATCGGCCCATGGCCCCATCTGCAATTCCGACCGGGTTATCCCCGCCACTTTCAGAACACCGCGAAATAATTCATTGCCACGCAAAGCGCTTTCAAGGCTACTCAGATCGCCAAGAATGTAATCCACTCTGTCATCTTCAATGCCGCTGATCAGTTGTTCAATGGTACCGAATGTGACGAGGGTGATCTCACTGGCATAGCGTTGCTGAAGATAAAATTGCGAGAACGAGCCCTTAATCACGCCGATGCGCTGGTGGCGAATCTGATCTTCATCCCAGATAAAGGGCTGACCAATGCGGTTGTAATAAACGTTATGCCAGGAGACAACCGGGCCAATCATGCCGGGAAGTTGTGATCTGTCGGGGGGCGCTATAACGTTAACAAGACGCACCGGCCAGTTCTGGCTCTGCAATGCCTCGTAGTAGTTATCAATGTAATGTACGTTGACATCGACATGCAGCAGGTCACGCATATCGTTGATCATATCTATGGCCGAGCCGTGGTAACCCTGCCGATCGTGCCAGATTAGCGGTGCGTAGTTTTCATTAGCCGGTAGCCAGACATCCAGTTTATTTTGCGCCAGCCAGTGGCGTTCAGTATCGGTGATGGTAACCCGGCTCAGCAGGAATTGCCGTTTGTTATCGAGGATCAACTGACGCATTTTACCGCTACGATACTCATCATTTATCAACTGATTGATGTCATTCCGCATGGTATGTAATGCCGGGCTGAAGGCAAAAACACGGGTAATGCGTAGCTCGGGAAAGGGGCGGGACAGTTGATAATAACGCGCTGTGTTGTCCATTTCGCTGGCGTCATTAATGTAGAAATCCGCCTGGCCGTCACTCAGTAGCCTGAAGGCCTCTTCACCATTTTCGACCTGGCGCAATTCACGGAATTTCAGGTTCGGATAACGCTGCTGCACGCGATCCTGTATGGCGTCATCACGCAGGAAGAGTACACGGCTATTGTGCAAATCCTCTGGTTTGTAGATACGCTGAGTATTGCTGGCTGCAACGACTTCATTATCGAACAGCCGGGAAGATAATATCCGGTTGCGCGCAAGGTCATCAGTGCGAATCACGCCAGCGTATAGGCCGTAATCATCATTAGCAAAACGCCGATCCATTTCCTCTGCATCAATGGGACGTATCTGCACGTTATAGCCATAGCGCTCATGGAGCATGGCCGCGAGGCGTGGGTATAACCCTTGATAATTCCCCTGTGCGTCGCGCCAGAATGCGAAACTTTCTGCGTCATAGACCCATACAGGTATTGTCTCTGGCGGCTTTTGTTGCACGGACGGTGCAGCGCTGGCATGTCTGAGCCAGAAAAGAGCACAACCCAGTAATAAGAGAAAGAAAAGCGAGGAGGTCAGCGCCTTCCGACAGCACCATTTCAACAGGGCATCCTCTGTAGGTGTCACGACTGTTTTATATGCAGTTTATGTAAGCCTCTACAATCCGGCATTTTTTTTCTTCGTTTTGCGAAGCGGCGGAGCATTCAGACTAATAACAGGCAAAACTGTGAACGCAATTTACTTTTTTAAAACAATTTTTCATTAAATTTGAAAGTGTGTTTGTCAGGTAGTAAGGTTTATTCAATTGCCTACTCGATGCATTAACCAGGAGATGAATATGAAGATTGCACTGATGATGGAAAACAGCCAGGCAGGGAAAAACGCCATCATCCTTAAAGAATTGAAAGCGGTTGCGGATGAAAAAGACTTTCCGGTCTTCAACGTGGGCATGAGTGACGAAAACGATCATCACCTGACCTATATCCACCTTGGTATTATGGCCAGCATTCTGTTGAATGCCAAAGCGGTCGACTTTGTGGTGACAGGTTGTGGTACCGGGCAGGGGGCTCTGATGTCGCTGAACATTCACCCGGGCGTTATCTGCGGTTACTGTATTGATCCGGCTGATGCTTTTCTGTTTGCCCAGATTAACAACGGCAACGCGCTTTCATTGCCGTTCGCTAAAGGCTTTGGCTGGGGGGCGGAACTCAATGTGCGCTTTATCTTTGAAAAAGCGTTCACGGGCCGCAAAGGTGAAGGCTATCCGCCTGAACGTAAAGAGCCGCAGGTCCGTAATGCCGGCATCCTCAACCAGGTGAAAGCCGCTGTGGTAAAAGAGAATTACCTTGATACTTTGCGTGCCATTGATCCTGAACTGGTGAAAACCGCCGTTTCCGGCCCGCGCTTCCAGCAATGCTTCTTTGAAAACTGCCAGGATAAAGCCATCGAAGCCTTTGTGCGTGAGATCCTCGCCTGATACTCCTGGGGCCAGCAAAGTCTGGCCTCTGCTTTCCCGCCTGTGTTAACCCGCCACGTTTTTTGTCTTCACACTCTAAATTATTTTTAAAAATACTAAAAAAATTTTAGTTGGTAAGTTTCAGATTTAACACCAATTTTTAACAAAAACGAAATTCCTTAAAAAATAAAACGTGATTTCTATCACGTAAATATTGCTTTTTGTGATGGAGGTCATATTATATGCACGTCAATCGATAACACCTGCATAACAAATCGCCGGAGCAAAACATGAAACTGCGTAAAATCCTGAAAAGCATTTTTGAAACTTACTGCAAAACATTCAAAGACGTACCGCCGGGCGCCATGTTCTGATGATAAAAAAACCTGCCGCGGCAGGTTTTTTTATGTCCGAAGAAACGACAAAAGCGGCGATCCTCGCCGCTTTTTGCTTATCAGAAGAAGGCCGAGACCAACATGTAGCTGGCAGCACAGGCGCAACTGACACCAATCAGGCCCGGAATGATAAAGCTGTGGTTAATGATAAATTTGCCGATACGCGTGGTGCCCGAACGGTCAAAACCGATACAGGCGAGGTCACTTGGGTAGGTCGGCAGGACAAAATAGCCGTACGAGGCCGGGAAGAAAGCGATCAACATTTTAGGTTCGACGCCCAGCATCAGCCCCATCGGCGCAACGGCGGTCAGCGCGGCGGCCTGGCTGTTTACCAGTTTGGAGACGAGGAACAGGACGATAGCATAGGTCCATGGATGGCTTTTCACGACCCCTTCCAGCGCCATTTTCAGCTCATTCAGATGCGCCTGGAAAAATGTATCACTCATCCATGCAACACCAAACACCGAGAAAATCGCCACCATTCCCGCTTTGAAAACCGCACCGCCTGAAATCGCAGAAGCGTTGACCTTACAGACCATCAGCATGACGGCACCGGCAATCAACATCATCATCTGAATGACCAGATTCATTGAAAGCGGCGAGAGTTTACCTTTGACATCAAAGGCCGGGCGTAATTGCGGGAGCGCGCCGAGTAACACCACGACAAGGATACCGGCAAAGAAGATCCATGTTGACCAGTAGGCCTCTTTTGGGAAGCGCTGGTTCATCAGGGTTTCGCTACTGCCGTAGATGAATTCGCGCTGTTTAGGATCTTTTAATTTTTCCTGAAAATCCTTGTCATCTGCCAGATCTTTACCGCGACGCAGGCTCCACAACGCCGCAATAGCGACACCGAAAAGCGATGCCGGAACAGAGACGGCCAATATTTCAAGAATGCTCCATGCATGGCCAATACCGTGCTGCGCGCCAAGAATGGAGACCAGCGATACGACCGCAACGGAAACCGGCGACGCGGTAATGGCCATTTGTGAGGCAATTGACGCTACGGCCATCGGGCGTTCCGGACGGATATTTTTCTTAAGCGCGATGTCGGCGATAATGGGAAACATCGTATACACCACATGCCCGGTGCCGCAGAGGAAGGTTAAAGTCCAGGTGGTGAATGGCGCCAGTAACGTAATATGCTGGGGGTGGCGACGTAATAACCGCTCCGCAAATTGCATCATCACGTTCAGGCCGCCTGCGGTTTGCAGCGTGGCCGCACAACCAATAACGGCAAGAATCGTGAGCATAACATCTACTGGCGGCTTACCCGGTTCCAGACCAAATACGAAACTCAGGAGAAAAAGACCAATACCGCTGATTAAACCCAGCCCCATCCCGCCAAAACGTGTCCCTATTAATAAACAGAGAATTATAATGATAAATTCAATGGTAATCATGACTCACCTTGTCCTTGACATTAATACATTGAATAAATCATTACATTTTGTAACGTCTCTCAATGAGAGCCAGATCCAATTTGAGCAAAATTAATAAAAGCAATAACTTATATACCTTTTATTAACATTTAATTCATACCATGGCAAAGTAGTGGGTCAGCCGATGAGATGAAAATTAAACATCTGCTGACCTTTTTTCGATGGGGAAGGGAAATATTAGCAGGCGACGGAAACGGATGCGCAATAGTGTACGGCGAGCGCTTTTTTTAATTCGTGGTTATTGTTTTGATATTCGGTATGAATAATTTTTAACAGATCCAGAATAGCTATACCCTCATGCAAAGACGTCTCTTCGGCCAGACATTCCAGCGCACAGATGCGCAGCGCCTGATTTTCCATAAGTTGCCGGATAACATCCTCAACAGAGACAACATTATTGTCCGTCATAGTGACGGGCTTAATAACCGGCCAGCCTCCCGAAGCCTTGATATAGTCGAATAACCGCATCATTCGGGTCACGCATTGTTGCGCCTGAATGCGCAGTAACGCCCCCACGCCAGGCAGATTACGTGTCATACACCCGTTACCAAGGGAGAGATAAAGATGTGACGCATGAAACTCAAGATTCATTTGTGTATTCAGTTTCTGCGTCATTGCACAGGTCATCATAATAATATCCTTATTAAAGAGTGATTTTTTGCCTGTAATAAAAGTAAAACGGCAAACTATTCAGGTATCCCTCTACCTCAATACGCGTAGCATAGCGAGTCCGGAATAATAAGAATATCCTAACTTATATTAAGTTACTGTTCGTTACAGCCGTATGACATATGGATGATAGTTTTTTATTATGACATGGCTACTCATTTTCTCTTACCCCTGAGGCAAATATTACTGCAAGTAAAAACAGATATTTTGTGCATCAGGATGAGGTTCTTCTGCCTGTCTGAAAAGTAACAAAGCGTACACATCAGGCGGCAAGAATGTGATTTGAGAGTTATTTTGAAACACTGTTTTGATTTATGATGGAGTAATTGTAGACAACAACAGGGATCAGGAGGACGTAATGAAAAAAGTGGCCGTATTGTTAGCGCCAGGGTTTGAAGAGGCAGAAGCGATTATTACTATCGACATTCTGAGGCGCCTGCATATCGAGGTTGAAACACTGGCCTGTGCGGAATCGCGGGCGGTAGTCAGTTATCACAACATTCCGATGGTGGCCGACAGCACGCTGAGCGAGCGCGCGGAAACACTTTACGATGCCGTCGTGCTGCCGGGCGGCCCGCAAGGGAGTGTGAACCTTGCCGCGAACGCGGGTGTTATCGCTTTTGTTAAGCAGCATGATGCGCAAAATAAGCTGATTTGCCCGATTTGTTCAGCCGCCGCAAGGGTGCTTGGCGGCAATGACCTGCTGAATGGTCGCCGCTACGTCTGCTCCGGCGATCTGTGGCAAGGGGTCCAGAACGGTGAGTACGTTGATGCCCCGGTTGTCGAAGACCGCAACTTACTGAGCGGCAAAGGCCTGGGGCACGCGTTTGATTTTGCCTTCGCTCTCTCGGCGCGCTTGCTGGGAAATGAAGACCCCGTTCGCGATCACGCGGACCACATTTATTACCGTTGGTAATTTGTACACCCCGATGCGCCTTGTATCGGGGACAAGGATAACCGAGCTGGAGCTATGGATTATTCTGCTAGTGCCTTTCTCATTTGTATGACAAATACCTCCATTTTTATGTCTAAATCCGCTGAATTTATGTACGGAATTACTGTAATTCTGCGGTGTGATGTTGCTCTCCTATGGAGAATCAATTTCCCGCTAAAACTACTGCCAGCACAGGTATCCAGGGAAGTACGGATCCTAATGCCTTGTTTTATGACCTTTTAAGTGAACCGGTAGTTATTTTTCCCTACAGAAAAGAAAGTCAAAGCTGGAGTTAACCATGCACAAATTCACTAAAGCGTTGGCAGCCATCGGTCTGGCTGCCGTTATGTCACAATCCGCTATTGCTGAAACGATGAAACTGGGTTTTTTGGTCAAACAACCTGAAGAACCCTGGTTCCAGACTGAATGGAAATTCGCCGATAAGGCGGGCAAGGATTTAGGGTTTGAGGTAATTAAAATTGCCGTTCCGGATGGTGAAAAAACGCTCAACGCTATCGACAGTCTGGCAGCAAGCGGAGCAAAAGGCTTCGTTATTTGTACTCCGGACCCGAAATTAGGTTCCGCGATTGTCGCTAAAGCGCGCGGTTATGACATGAAAGTCATTACCGTGGACGATCAGTTCGTCAACGCGAAAGGCGAACCGATGACCAGTGTTCCTCTGGTTATGATGGCGGCTAGCGAAATCGGCGCGCGTCAGGGTCAGGAGCTCTATAAAGAGATGCAGAAACGCGGTTGGGATGTCAAAGCAACCGGCGTGATGGCGATCACCGCAAATGAGCTGGATACCGCGCGTCGTCGTACCACCGGTTCCATGGATGCGCTGAAAGCGGCCGGTTTCCCGGAAAAACAAATCTACCAGGTCCCGACAAAATCAAACGATATCCCCGGCGCATTTGATGCCGGTAACTCCCTGCTGGTGCAACATCCGGAAGTGAAACACTGGCTGGTGCTGGGTATGAACGATAACACCGTCCTTGGCGGCGTACGCGCCACCGAACGTCAGGGTTTTAAAGCTGCTGATGTGATCGGCATTGGTATTAATGGCGTGGATGCGGTCAGCGAACTGTCTAAAGCACAGGCGACCGGCTTCTACGGTTCTCTGCTGCCAAGCCCGGATGTTCATGGCTACAAAACCAGCGAGCTGCTCTACAACTGGGTCACCAAAGGTGTTGAGCCGCCGAAATTCACTGCGGTTACCGATGTGGTGCTGATCACACGCGATAACTTCAAAGAAGAGCTGGCGAAAAAAGGGTTAGGCGTGAAGTAAATCTCTGATGGTTGTGCCCTCCCTCACCAGGGAGGGCCAGAAGTACACTGAACTGATTCACGGAGACGTTATGCAAGACTCTACTCCTTATCTTTCCTTCCGCGGCATCGGCAAGACGTTCCCCGGCGTCAAGGACCTGAGCGATATCAGCTTTGACTGTCATGCCGGACAGGTCCACGCGTTGATGGGGGAGAATGGCGCGGGTAAGTCGACCCTGTTGAAAATTCTCAGCGGTAATTACGCGCCCACGACCGGTACGCTGGCCATTAAAGGACAGGAAGTTAGCTTCGCGGATACCACAGCGGCGCTCAATGCCGGTGTGGCTATCATCTACCAGGAACTGCATCTGGTACCGGAAATGACGGTGGCGGAGAATATCTATCTCGGCCAGTTACCCCATAAAAGCGGCATCGTTAACCGCTCACTTCTTAATTACGAAGCGGGTCTGCAATTGAAACACCTGGGTCTGGATATTGATCCGCAGACACCGCTCAAATATCTCTCCATCGGCCAGTGGCAGATGGTTGAAATCGCGAAGGCGCTGGCACGCAATGCCAAAATTATCGCCTTTGATGAACCGACAAGCTCGCTATCGGCGCGCGAAATCGACAACCTTTTCAGGGTCATTCGCGAGCTGCGCAAAGAAGGGCGCGTCATCTTATATGTTTCGCACCGCATGGAAGAGATTTTCTCCCTCAGCGATGCCATCACCGTGTTTAAAGATGGACGTTATGTCCGTACGTTCACGGATATGCAACAGGTGAACCATGACCAGTTGGTGCAGGCGATGGTTGGCCGCGACCTGGGTGATATCTACGGCTGGCAGCCGCGTGACTATGGTGATGAGCGCCTGCGCCTCGATCAGGTCAAAGCACCGGGTGTTCGCACACCGATTAGCCTGACCGTGCGCAGCGGTGAGATTGTTGGCCTGTTCGGTCTGGTGGGAGCAGGGCGCAGCGAGTTAATGAAAGGCTTGTTCGGCGGTACGCGAATAACCGAAGGGAAGGTCTTTATTGACGGTGCTGAGGTTAATATCCAGAAACCCTCCCATGCCATTCGCGCCGGGATGATGCTCTGCCCGGAAGACCGTAAAGCCGAGGGAATTATTCCTGTCCACTCCGTACAGGAGAATATCAATATCAGCGCCCGGCGTAAGTTTATCCATGCAGGGTGTTTGATCAATAACGGCTGGGAGGCGCAGAACGCTGAGCATCATATTCGCAGCCTGAATATCAAAACGCCCAGTGCCGATCAGTTAATTATGAATCTTTCCGGGGGGAATCAGCAGAAGGCCATTCTGGGACGCTGGTTATCGGAAGAGATGAAAGTCATTTTGCTCGATGAACCCACGCGCGGGATTGATGTGGGGGCCAAGCATGAAATCTATAACGTTATCTATGCGCTGGCAGCCCGCGGTGTCGCGGTGTTGTTTGCCTCCAGTGACCTGCCGGAAGTACTTGGCGTCGCCGACCGTATCGTGGTGATGCGCGAAGGTGAAATTGCCGGTGAACTGCTTCATGGTCAGGCCGATGAACAGCGAGCGCTCAGCCTCGCGATGCCTAAAGTTAGCCAGGCTGTCGCCTGAGCAAGGAGAATATGATGTCATCTGTAACTTCTTCTGGCGCACCGAAGACGCCATCGCAATTTAGCCTGGCCCGCATCTGGGATCAGTTCGGCATGCTGGTCGTGTTTGCCGCACTGTTCATTGGCTGTGCGGTCTTTGTGCCAAACTTCGCCTCGTTTGTGAATATGAAAGGGCTGGGCCTTGCCATCTCCATGTCCGGCATGGTCGCCTGCGGGATGTTGTTCTGTCTGGCCTCCGGCGATTTCGACCTTTCAGTCGCCTCTGTTATTGCCTGTGCGGGCGTCACCACCGCCGTGGTGATTAACATGTCGGGTAGCCTGTGGCTGGGCGTGTTTGCTGGCCTGATGTTGGGCGTGGTGAGCGGGTTTATTAATGGTTTTGTGATCGCCCGCCTGAAAATTAACGCCCTGATCACGACCCTTGCCACGATGCAAATCGTGCGCGGGCTGGCTTATATCATTTCTGATGGGAAAGCGGTCGGTATTGAAGATGAGAGCTTCTTTACGCTCGGTTATGCTAACTGGCTGGGGCTGCCTGCGCCGATCTGGCTGACTGTCGCGTGTCTGATCATTTTTGGCTTCCTGTTAAACAAAACGACGTTCGGTCGCAACACGCTGGCGATTGGCGGCAATGAAGAAGCGGCTCGTCTGGCGGGCGTTCCGGTGGTTCGCACTAAGATCATTATCTTTGTGCTGTCCGGGCTGGTCTCCGCGGCGGCCGGGATTATCCTCGCCTCGCGTATGACAAGCGGTCAGCCGATGACGTCTATCGGTTATGAGCTGATTGTTATTTCAGCCTGCGTATTGGGTGGGGTATCCCTGAAAGGCGGCATCGGCAAGATCTCTTATGTGGTCGCCGGGATCCTGATTCTCGGAACGGTAGAAAATGCGATGAACCTGCTGAATATCTCGCCGTTTGCCCAGTATGTGGTGCGTGGTTTGATCTTGCTGGCTGCGGTGATTTTTGACCGTTATAAACAAAAGGCTAAACGGACGGTTTAATCCCCTCTACATCACTATGTAGCGTGATCTTTAAGCATACCTCCCATAACCCATCAACCGCCAGAATGGTTGATGGGTTATGCATAAAATGGCGAGCAGCGTCACACTGTCTATACTTACATGGCTAATGATAATGAAAGGTTATCCGAGGAGACCTTTCACCGATGACCATTTAAGGAGGAAACCAGGGTGGCTGACATGTTATCTGAACCGCCTGTCTTTTCCGGTAATTTTGCATTTTTCTTCGATCTTGACGGAACCCTCGCCGATATCAAACCTCACCCTGACCAGGTTTTTGTACCGCCGGATGTTCTCAAGCGGCTCGCACGCCTTGCGGAAATGAATGATGGCGCGGTGGCGTTGATCTCAGGGCGCTCAATGGCAGAGCTGGACAAGCTTGCCAGACCTTACCGTTTTCCCCTCGCTGGGGTTCATGGGGCGGAACGTCGCGATATCAACGGTCAAACCCACCGGGTGACGTTGCCAGAAGAGATAGTCCAGCCGCTGGAACAGGCCCTCAAGACGGGAATGGCCGCACTTAAAGGTGCCGAGCTTGAAACCAAGGGGATGGCGTTTGCTCTGCATTATCGGCAGGCACCGGAGCATGAAGAGGCAATCTTCGCACTGGCGCGCAAAATGGTGGAAAACTGGGGCCAGCTGGCGATGCAGCCGGGCAAATGTGTGATTGAACTAAAACCGTCTGGCATCAACAAGGGTGCTGCGATTGACGCGTTTTTACAGGAATCGCCGTTTAAGGGCAGAAAACCGATATTTATCGGCGATGACCTGACGGACGAGCACGGCTTTGAAGTCGTGAATGCGAAATCAGGTATTTCAGTGAAAGTCGGGGCGGGTACCACTCACGCGCAATGGCGTCTGGGTTGTGTGAATGATGTCCATCAGTGGCTTAAACGTATTACTGACCATCAAGAACAAGAAAAAAAGGCGCTAACAAACAGGAGAGATGGCTATGAGTCGCTTAGTCGTAGTATCTAATCGTATTGCTCCGCCTGATGATAAAAAGACCAGCGCAGGTGGGCTGGCCGTAGGGATTCTGGGAGCATTAAAAGCCACGGGTGGATTGTGGTTCGGCTGGAGTGGTGAAATTGGTGATGAGGATGCACCGCTCAAAAAGGTTTCTCGTGGAAATATCACATGGGCATCCTTTAACCTCAGCGAAGAGAATTACGAGCAATATTATTCTCAATTTTCCAACGCCGTATTATGGCCGGCTTTCCATTACCGTCTGGACCTGGTGAAATTCCAGCGTGAGGCATGGGAAGGCTATCAGCGGGTAAATTCTCTGCTGGCGGATAAATTGTTACCGCTGGTGGAAGATGACGACATTCTGTGGATTCACGATTACCATCTGTTGCCGTTTGCCAGTGAGTTACGCCAGCGCGGTGTGAACAACCGTATTGGTTTCTTCCTGCATATTCCTTTCCCTACGCCGGAAATCTTCAACGCGCTGCCGCCGAATGCCGATCTACTTGAGCAGTTGTGCGACTACGATCTGCTGGGCTTCCAGACTGAAAGCGATCGTCTGGCGTTCCTTGACTGCCTGTCTCTGCAGACGCGACTGACAACCCGAGGCGGTAAGCACCACAGCGCATGGGGGAAAACCTTCCAGACCGAGGTTTACCCTATCGGTATCGAACCGAAAGAGATTGCCCAGCAGGCCGCGGGACCGTTGCCGCCGAAACTCGCTCAGATCAAAAATGAGCTGAAAAATGTGAAGAACATCTTCTCCGTCGAGCGTCTGGATTACTCTAAGGGCTTGCCGGAACGTTTCCTCGCTTATGAAACCTTGCTGGAGAAGTATCCGCAGCACCACGGTAAGATTCGCTATACGCAAATTGCGCCGACCTCACGTGGCGAAGTACAGGCCTATCAGGACATTCGTCATCAACTGGAAACGGAAGCAGGGCGCATTAACGGGAAGTATGGTCAGCTTGGCTGGACGCCGCTCTATTACCTTAACCAGCACTTTGATCGCAAAGTGTTGATGAAGGTCTTCAGATATGCGGAGGTCGGGCTGGTTACACCATTGCGTGACGGGATGAATCTGGTGGCGAAAGAGTATGTCGCCGCGCAGGATCCTGCCAATCCGGGCGTACTGGTGCTTTCGCAATTTGCCGGTGCGGCCAACGAGCTTACCTCGGCGCTGATTGTTAACCCCTATGATCGGGATGATGTGGCCGCCGCAATGGACAGGGCATTGACGATGCCGCTGGCTGAACGTATCGCTCGCCATGCAGAAATGCTTAAGGTGATTGAGCAAAATGATATCAACCACTGGCAAGAAAGGTTTATCAGCGATTTAAAGCTTATCACGCCACGTAGTGCTCAGAGCAGCCTACAGAACAAAGTGGCGACCTTCCCGAAAATGGCCTGACCGTAGCCCCTTCCGTAGTGCGGGAGGGGTTATTCGCTTAATGGCACCAGTAAGACATCCACTTTACACGAACCGACTATCGCTTTCGCGGAGCAGGCTGCCCGCGCAAAGAAACTCTGATTGTGATTGCCACAGATAACCAGGTCTACACCTTGTGTACGACAGGTATGCAGGACGTGCTCACTGAGCTCACCAGAGGTAATAATCACCTGTTCAATAGGGTAGCCAGCCTGGCTTACCAGTTCGTTCATAAACTGCTGTGTCTCTTCCTGCAATATTTCACGCACATTTTCCATCATCGGCGCCGCAAGCTGATTATACATTTCGGGATCGGACGTTAGGGTGATGAGGGTTAAGCGGGAGTGAAACGGACGTGCTATTGACACCGCTTTTGCCACCAGCGCGTGACTTTCCGGAGAGGCCGATACCGCAACCAATAGATGCGTGTAACCCATGACTGACTCCTTATCGACGAGGTTCACATATCACCATTACTCCGTTTGCGCCAACGTAGCAATAGACCAATATGACAAACTTGTGAAGAAAGTCATAAATATTCATTAATTAAACTTATGAAATGGGCAGCGTGAAGTTTGACCATCTTAATTAGAATTAAGCGCTTAAGTGAAATTTTAAGAATTTAAAGTTAAATCCCTAAATTATTAATCGTCTTGATTAACAACTTTAAAATGATCCCGCGTGGTAATTAATAAGCAAAGCTGTATTTCTAATTTATTGTTTTATATAGTTATTTATTATCGTCTCTTTATTAGAGACGTATTGGGTATTTTAAACGCGTAAAGATAGTACACATCTGACCACTGTGCCGCATTTTGATATGTCATATGAATGAGTATTCGCATTAAAAGAATAGAAAAAGGCATTGTTAGAACAAAAAATAATCAATTCAGAAGCAGGACTGATAGATTTCTTACCAGGAAATGCGTAAATTATGTGATGTGGATCACATTTTTTCCAAAATTTCACTCTGGTCACATTGTATGTCTCAGCACCTACGAGTACAGTTGCCTCGAATTAGGAAAAATCTTAGTTCTTTGTAAGAAATGATTAAGAGTGTGGCAAGGTAAAAACATTTGAGCGATAGACCTGCTGCACAAGATCCTAAGTCTGTTATGCATTTAGCCTTTCTTTTTATACCGGGTTTTTCCCGGCGACATCACGGGGTGCGGTTTGTCCGCATAAGATACAAGTTGGTTATTCGGGATGGGAAAAATGCATACATCCGAGTTGCTGAAACACATTTATGACATCAACCTGTCATATCTGCTCCTTGCTCAGCGTTTAATTAGTCAGGACAAACCGTCCGCCATGTTCCGCTTAGGCGTTAACGAAGAAATGGCTAATACCCTGGGAGAGTTAACACTTCCGCAGATGGTCAAGCTGGCTGAAACAAATCAAGTTATTTGTCAGTTCCGCTTTGACAATCATCAGACTATCACGCGTCTGACCCAGGAATCCCGTGTGGATGATTTACAACAAATCCATACTGGCATTCTGCTCTCTACTCGCCTGCTGAATGAATCCAGCCAATCAGGTGAACCAGCCCGGAAGAAAAGGGCGTAATCATGAGCGAGAAAAGTATTGTTCAGGAAGCCCGCGACATTCAGTTAGCAATGGAACTGATCACGCTGGGCGCACGTTTGCAAATGTTGGAGAGTGAGACGCAACTGAGCCGTGGTCGTCTCATCAAGCTTTACAAAGAGCTGCGTGGTAGCCCGCCGCCAAAAGGTATGCTGCCATTCTCCACCGACTGGTTTATGACGTGGGAGCAAAACATTCATGCTTCAATGTTCTGTAATGCCTGGCAATTCTTACTAAAAACCGGGTTATGCAGCGGCGTTGATGCGGTAATCAAAGCCTATCGACTCTATCTCGAACAATGCCCTCAGCCTGAGGAAGGGCCTCTGCTGGCTCTGACTCGTGCCTGGACTTTGGTACGTTTCGTGGAAAGCGGAATGCTGGAGTTGTCTCGCTGTAACTGCTGTGGTGGTAACTTTATCACCCACGCGCATCAGCCTGTTGGCAGTTTCGCCTGTAGTTTATGCCAGCCGCCTTCTCGTGCGGTAAAAAGACGTAAACTTTCCCGGGACGCTGCCGATATTATTCCACAACTGCTGGAAGAACAGATCGATCAGGCTGTTTGACCGAACAAGGTGTGGGACAAACTCCAGCAGCGGTGAAGTTATACCGCTGCTTTTTTTTTCCCTGCCTTTCGCGAAAATCCTGCGATTTGTCTTCCTTGCCATAGTCATTAGCGGAAGGATGATGTCGTGCTTATCGTATTAGGTTACATAGTGGTTGTGGGTGCTGTCCTTGGCGGGTATATGATGACCGGCGGGCACCTTGGCGCACTTTATCAACCGTCCGAGCTTATCATCATTGGTGGCGCTGGCATCGGTGCGTTTATCGTTGGTAACAATGGTAAAGCCATCAAGGGCACCATTAAGGCGTTACCTTTGCTGTTTCGCCGCTCAAAATACACAAAAAGTATGTACATGGATTTGCTGGCGTTGCTCTATCGCCTGATGGCAAAGTCTCGCCAGCAAGGGATGTTCTCCCTCGAACGGGATATTGAAAACCCGAAAGAGAGTGAGATTTTTGCCAGCTACCCGCGCATCATCGCCGATGCCACCATGCTCGAATTTATCGTTGATTATCTGCGCCTTATCATCAGCGGCAATATGAACACCTTCGAAATTGAAGCGCTGATGGACGAAGAGATCGAAACCCATGAAAGCGAAGCGGAAGTCCCGGCAAACGCCCTAGCGGCGGTGGGGGACTCATTGCCGGCATTTGGTATCGTTGCGGCGGTTATGGGCGTGGTTCACGCACTCGCCTCGGCGGACCGTCCTGCGGCGGAGCTTGGTGCGCTCATTGCCCACGCGATGGTAGGAACCTTCCTCGGTATTTTATTGGCGTACGGCTTTATTTCTCCGCTGGCCAGCGTGTTGCGGCAGAAAAGCGCCGAAACCACCAAAATGATGCAGTGCGTCAAGATCACATTGTTGTCGAATCTTAACGGCTATGCGCCGCCGATTGCCGTCGAGTTTGGGCGTAAAACTTTGTACTCAACCGAACGTCCGTCGTTTGTCGAACTGGATGAACACGTGCGTGCGGTAAGAAACCCTAACCAACAGACAACGACTGAGGACGCATGAAAAATCAGTCCCATCCTATCGTCGTCGTAAGACGCAAGAAACATAAAGGACATGGCGGGGGAGCGCACGGCTCCTGGAAGATTGCCTATGCCGACTTTATGACGGCGATGATGGCTTTTTTCCTGGTTATGTGGCTTATCTCAATTTCTAGCCCTAAAGAACTGATTCAGATTGCCGAATACTTTCGTACACCCCTTGCAACAGCAGTAACGGGTGGGCCAAGAATTTCGAATAGCGACAGTCCGATTCCGGGCGGTGGCGATGACTACACACAGCAGCAGGGTGAAGTTAAAAAACAGCCGAACATTGATGATCTCAAGCAACGTATGGAACAAGCGCGGCTGAAAAAATTACGCGGCGATCTGGACCAACTGATCGAAGCCGATCCGAAATTGCGTGCGTTGCGCCCGCATCTCAAGATCGATCTTGTTCAGGAAGGGCTGCGAATCCAGATTATCGACAGCCAGAATCGCCCAATGTTTAAGACCGGACGTGCAGAAGTGGAGCCTTATATGCGTGACATTTTGCGGGCTATCGCACCGGTACTGAATGGTATACCGAACAAAATTAGCATTTCCGGACACACCGATGACTATCCCTACGCCAACGGTGAGAAAGGATACAGCAACTGGGAACTTTCAGCGGATCGTGCAAACGCATCGCGAAGAGAACTGGTTGTTGGGGGTCTCGACGATGGAAAAATGCTTCGAGTCATTGGCATGGCAGCCACAATGAGGCTGGCAGAGCGCGGACCGAATGAGGCGATCAACCGCCGTATCAGCCTGTTGGTGCTAAACAAACAAGCAGAAGAAGCCATTCTGCATGAGAACGCCGAAAGCCAGAATGTGCCAATAAGCGTCATTACACAGCCGGAGGCAGAAGCGGCGCCAGCGCCAGCATCCGCGCCTGCGGCGGCAGTTACAACATCGCCACAACCCGAGTCGAGGTGATTGCGTGAGCATGGATATTAGCGATTTTTATCAGACGTTCTTTGATGAAGCTGACGAGTTGTTGGCCGACATGGAGCAGCATTTGTTAGATCTGGTGCCAGAGGCGCCGGACTCTGAACAACTCAATGCCATCTTTCGTGCCGCCCACTCTATTAAAGGCGGTGCGGGCACGTTTGGCTTCACCATTTTGCAGGAAACCACGCACCTGATGGAAAACCTGCTGGATGAAGCCCGCCGTGGGGAAATGCAGCTCAACACTGACATCATTAACCTGTTTTTGGAAACCAAAGATATTATGCAGGAACAGCTCGATGCCTATAAAAGCTCTACGGAGCCGGATGCCGCCAGCTTTGAATATATCTGCAATGCGTTGCGTCAGTTAGCGTTGGAAGCCAAAGGGCAAGCTGTTCCGGCCGCGACCAATAGCGCCAAATTGTCCGTTGTTGAAAGCGCCGTACAGGACGCAGAGGCTGCCGCTCCGGCGAGCGCCGCCGATGACGGAAAACTGCGTATTGTGCTGTCGCGTCTTAAAGAAAACGAAGTCAGCCTTCTGGAAGAAGAGCTGGGTAACCTCGGCACGCTCACTGACGTTGTTAAAGGGACCGATACCTTAAGCGTCACGCTGGATGGCGGTGTAAGCCAGGATGATATCATTGCGGTGCTGTGTTTCGTCATAGAAGCAGACCAGATCGCCTTTGAAAATGCCAGCGTAGCTGTGGAAACCGCCGCTGCGGAAAGCGCGCCGGTCGAGGTCGTTGAAGAAGCTGTACCGGCTGCGACAGCGGCACCGGCTCCGGTTGTCCAGGCGGCCCCTGTCCCGGCGCTGAAAGCCGTCGCCAAAGAGCAACCCGCAGGCCGTGAAAAACCGGCACGCGGCAGTGAGTCAACCAGTATTCGTGTTGCGGTAGAGAAAGTTGACCAACTGATTAACCTCGTCGGCGAGCTGGTTATTACGCAGTCGATGCTGGCGCAGCGCTCTAATGAGCTGGACCCGGTCACCCACGGCGATCTCATTACCAGCATGACGCAGTTGCAGCGTAACGCACGCGATCTGCAAGAGTCGGTAATGTCTATCCGTATGATGCCGATGGAGTACGTATTCAGCCGCTTCCCGCGTCTGGTGCGTGACCTCGCGAGTAAGCTGGATAAACAGGTTGAATTGACGCTGCAGGGTAGCTCAACGGAACTGGATAAAAGTCTGATTGAGCGCATCATTGACCCGTTAACTCACCTGGTGCGTAACAGCCTTGACCATGGGATTGAAGTGCCGGAAAAACGCGTTGCAGCAGGCAAATCGCCGATCGGCAACCTGACCCTTTCCGCCGAACATCAGGGTGGGAATATCTGCATCGAAGTCACCGATGATGGTGCGGGTCTGAACCGTGAGCGTATCCTGGCAAAAGCCATATCGCAGGGCATGCCGGTGCACGAAAACATGAGCGATGAAGAAGTCGGCATGTTGATCTTCGCACCGGGCTTCTCCACCGCGGAGCAGGTAACCGATGTTTCAGGGCGTGGCGTGGGTATGGACGTGGTGAAACGTAACATCCAGGAGATGGGTGGACACGTTGAGATCAAATCACGTCAGGGCGCAGGTACGACGATTCGCATTCTGCTGCCGTTGACGCTGGCAATCCTTGACGGCATGTCCGTTAAAGTGAGCGGTGAAGTGTTTATCCTGCCGTTGAACGCGGTGATGGAGTCACTGCAACCGCGCGAAGAAGATTTGCACCCACTGGCGGGGGGTGAGCGCGTACTTGAAGTGCGTGGCGAGTACCTCCCATTGGTCGAGTTGTGGAAAGTATTTGATGTTAATGGCGCGAAAACCGAAGCTACGCAGGGCATTGTCGTTATTCTGCAAAGTGCGGGTCGTCGCTATGCATTGCTGGTCGATCAGCTGATTGGGCAGCATCAGGTAGTAGTGAAAAACCTTGAAAGCAATTACCGCAAAGTGCCGGGAATTTCTGCGGCAACTATCCTTGGTGATGGTAGCGTTGCGCTGATTGTTGATGTTTCGGCACTACAGGGATTAAACCGTGAACAACGTGTGGCGCACACTGCCGCCTGACTGAGTTAAAAGAAGGTAAAAACATGACCGGTATGAGCAATGTAACAAAACTGGCTGGCGAGCCATCGGGCCAGGAATTCCTGGTATTTACCCTGGGCGATGAAGAATACGGTATCGATATTCTGAAAGTGCAGGAAATTCGTGGCTATGATCAGGTCACCCGTATCGCCAATACGCCTGATTTTATCAAGGGTGTCACTAACTTACGCGGCGTTATCGTTCCTATCGTCGACCTGCGCGTGAAATTCAGCCAGGGTGAAGTTGAATACAACGATAACACGGTGGTTATCGTATTGAACTTTGGTCAGCGCGTGGTTGGGATTGTTGTCGATGGCGTATCTGACGTACTGTCGCTGGCGGCAGATCAAATCCGCCCGGCGCCGGAATTCGCCGTTACCCTCTCCACCGAGTACCTGACAGGTCTTGGCGCACTGGGCGAGCGTATGCTGATTCTGGTGAATATCGAAAAACTGCTGAACAGCGAAGAAATGGCGCTGCTGGATATCGCCGCTACCCACGTCGCGTAATCGCCTCGTCCCTTAAAACCCCTGCGCCATTGCGTGGGGGTTTTTTACTTCCGTTCTATTGCCCGCCTTTTTTTCTGAACCCGCCCTGTAGTCCGGGCTGCGTGTCACTATTTTTGATGCCTGATAGCGTACTAACCCAACGTTATTGGCCTGTAACGCTACCTGCGGCGCAGATACCAGGGAATCAGTCACCCTTGCCAACGACCTGAATGGACAGGTAATGACATATTTTTCGACCTGACTTCTTGTTAAATAACACGTTGTTAACATTCGTGTGGCGAGATATTCCCCGGCTGACGTTAGTGAGACGGTTTAATTCCTTTTCGCAAATGTAAAGTTCTGTTGCCCCTTGCCGATAACACCGTTAATGAGTTTTCAGGAAGGTGTAGCATGTTGAACCGTATTCGCGTTGTCACAATGCTGATGAGTGTACTGGTAGTGTTTGCGCTGCTGCAGTTGCTCTCGGGCGGGCTTTTATTCTCTTCTCTTAATCACAATCAACAAAGCTTTGCGGTGTCCAACGATCTGCGCATGCAACAGACCGAATTGACGAAAACCTGGGAATTGATGCTGCAAACACGTATCAACCTGAGCCGTTCGTCTGCCCGTATGATGATGGACCCCAACAATCAACAAAGTAGCGCCAAAACTGAATTATTAAAAAGCGCGAAATCCAGCCTGGCGGATGCCGCAAAACACTACGATGCTTTCCGTGCCATGCCATCGGTCCCCGCTATGGACGAGGCGCGCCAGGTGCTGGATGAAAAGTATAAAACCTATGCGGCTGGCCTTACGGAACTGGTGCAGTTTCTGGAAGGCGGCAACATGGATGGTTATTTTGCCCAGCCAACGCAGGGCATGCAGAACGGTCTCGGTGACGCGATGGGTAAATATGCCCAGTTAAGCGAATCGCTGTACCGCAAAGCCTATGACGAAAGCGTGAGTGATTATAACTTTGCAAAATGGCAAATGGCGGCACTCGCGCTGGCCCTGGTCGTGGTGCTGGCGTTGGTCTGGTACGGCATTCGCCGCATTCTGCTGGCCCCGTTAACTGCCGTCATTAAACATATTCGCGAAATCGCCAGCGGCAACCTGACCGACAAGCTGGTGGTTGAAGGGCGCAGTGAGATTACCGACCTGGCCGAGAGCGTCGACCATATGCAACGTTCGTTGATTGATACGGTGACCAATGTGCGCGCCGGTTCCGACGCTATCCATTCCGGCACCAGCGAAATTGCGGCGGGCAATAATGATTTGTCATCCCGTACCGAAGAACAAGCCTCGGCGCTGGAAGAGACGGCGGCAAGTATGGAAGAGCTGACCGCAACGGTGAAACAGAACGCCGAAAACGCCCGTCAGGCATCGTTGCTGGCGAAGAGCGCCTCTGATACCGCTGAGCGCGGCGGTAAAGTGGTGGATGGGGTGGTAAAAACAATGCACGACATTGCCGCCAGTTCGCAAAAAATTGCTGATATTACCGGGGTCATCGACGGTATTGCTTTCCAGACCAATATTCTCGCACTCAACGCGGCTGTTGAAGCCGCCCGCGCCGGTGAGCAGGGGCGTGGATTTGCGGTAGTTGCTGGCGAAGTGCGTAACCTTGCCAGCCGTAGCGCCCAGGCGGCTAAAGAAATCAAGGCACTGATTGAAGACTCTGTCTCACGCGTGGATACCGGTTCGGTACTGGTTGAAAGCGCCGGTGAGACGATGGGCGATATTGTGAATGCGGTAACCCGGGTAAATGACATTATGGGTGAGATTGCTTCGGCATCTGATGAACAGAGCCGTGGCATCGATCAGGTTGCGCTGGCGGTGTCCGAAATGGATCGCGTCACGCAGCAAAACGCCTCGCTGGTACAACAATCTGCAGCCGCTGCGGCCGCATTAGAAGAACAAGCCAGCAGGTTGACGCAAGCGGTTTCTACTTTCCGTCTCTCTTCTGTCCCTACAAAAAACGCGCATGGAGCGCTTAATCCGGCGGCAGACATTACCACGGCTCCTTCCAGAGCCCGTCAACTCACTACCGGACAAAACGATAACTGGGAAACTTTTTAACTGCTTTAACCCGCGGCAATTTGCCGCCTGATGGGAGCGTTGATGTTAAACCGTATTCGAATTTCTACGACACTTTTTTTGATCTTGATTGTTTGTGGCGTTTTGCAGGTAGGGAGTAATGGGTTGTCGTTTTGGGCGTTTCGTCAAAGCACTGCCCATTTAGCGGAAGTTGAAAAAAGTAATATCCAGCGCAACGCACTTATGCAAACTCGCGCCTGGTTATTACAGGCCAGTACATCACTGAATAAAGCCGGTACGTTAACGGCGCTGAGTTATCCGCCGGATGATATCAAGGCGCTAATGAAACAGGCGAAAGATAATCTGAACGATGCCGATAACAGTATAAATGAGTTTTTGAATATCCCGGCGTTGACCGATGAAGGTAAACGCCTGCAGGACGGGACAAAAGCCGCTTACATCGCATGGCATGGCGATCTGGAACACCAGGCCGCGTGGCTTGAAAGTAATCAGCTATCCGACTTTATGTCGGCACCGGTTCAGCAGTCGCAGGATGCGTTTAATCAAAACTTTACGGCCTGGCAGCAGCATATTAACCACTTTGTGGAGATAGCTAAGGCAGAGGGCCAAAACAACTATCAGCGCTCGGCGGTGATTTTTGTGGTGGTAGTGATTCTGGCCGCGTTGCTGACATCGGCCGCGCTGTGGTGGGCGCGCAAAATGATTGTTCAGCCACTGGCCATTATCAGTAGTCATTTTGACAGTATTTCCGAGGGCAATCTGGCGCGATCGATTGCGGTATTTGGTAAGAATGAAATTTCGGCCATTTTTGCCAGCCTCAAAAAGATGCAGACTGCACTGCGTTCTACTGTGACCGATGTTCGTCAGGGCAGCTATGCGATGCATACCGGTATTTCGGAGATTGCCGAAGGCAACAACGATTTGTCGGCGCGTACTGAACAACAGGCTGCGTCCCTGGCGCAAACGGCAGCCAGTATGGAAGAGTTGACGGCCACGGTAGGGCAAAACGCTGACAATGCCCGTCAGGCATCTGGCCTGGCGCAGAGCGCAGCGGAAACAGCGCGTAAGGGCGGACAGCAGGCGTCGAATGTGGCAAGCACTATGCATGAGATCGCCGCCAGCTCGCACAAGATTGGCGATATTATCAGCGTGATTGACGGTATTGCCTTCCAGACCAATATTCTGGCCTTGAACGCGGCGGTAGAAGCGGCGAGGGCAGGGGAACAGGGACGTGGTTTCGCCGTGGTGGCCGGTGAGGTGCGTAATCTCGCCAGTCGAAGCGCGCAGGCCGCAAAAGAGATCAAAGGCCTGATCGAAGAGTCGGTATCACGCGTTCAACAAGGTTCGGTGCTGGTGGATACCTCTGCCAAAACTATGATGGAGATCGTCCACTCTGTTACGCAGGTGAACGATATTATGGGCGAAATTGCCTCTGCTTCGGATGAACAGCGCCGGGGTATTGAGCAGGTCGCACTGGCTGTAAGCCAGATGGATCAGGTGACGCAACAGAATGCTGCGCTCGTTGAAGAAGCCGCCGCGGCCACCGATCAGTTAGCGCACCAGGCAGATCATCTGACCTCCCTGGTGGCGGTGTTTAAGTTAGAAGAGCATGCCGAAATATCAGACGTGGCACTCCCCAAAAGGGTGCCAGTTGTATCATAAATCAGAATGAGAAGGCGCTATGACATCATCAATGCCTACCGGGCAAACGTCATCACTCATGCAACAGATGACTCAGCGTCTTGCGCTGTCTGACGCGCATTTTCGTCGAATATTTCAGTTGATCTATCAGCGTGCAGGGATCGTGCTCGCCGACCATAAGCGGGACATGGTCTATAACCGCCTGGTTCGTCGCTTGCGTACCCTTGGGCTGGATGATTTTGGTCGCTACCTGAGCATGCTGGAAGCGAACCAGAATAGCGCCGAGTGGCAGGCTTTTATAAACTCGCTGACCACTAACCTCACTGCCTTTTTCCGGGAAGCTCACCACTTCCCGGTGCTTGCGGAGCATGCACGCAAGCGTACCGGCGAATACCGCGTCTGGAGTGCCGCGGCATCGACCGGCGAAGAACCTTATTCCATTGCGATTACCCTGGCGGATTCACTGGGAATGGCGCCGGGTCGTTTTAAAGTGATTGCCAGCGATATCGACACCGAAGTGCTGGAAAAAGCGCGTAACGGCGTTTATCGCCAGGATGAATTGAAAACGCTGTCGCCGCAACAGTTACAGCGTTATTTCATGCGCGGAACCGGACCCCATGCCGGGCTGGTGCGCGTGCGTCAGGAACTGGCGAATTACGTTGATTTCACGTCAGTGAACCTGCTGGATAAACAATATAACGTCCCCGGACCGTTTGACGCGATTTTTTGCCGTAACGTAATGATTTATTTTGATAAAACGACGCAGCAGGATATCTTGCATCGTTTTGCACCATTGCTTAAGCCTGACGGACTACTTTTTGCCGGGCATTCGGAGAATTTCAGCAACCTCGTGCGTGAGTTTAGCCTGCGTGGGCAAACCGTTTACGCGCTGAGTAAGGATAAAGCATGAGTAAAATCAGGGTAATGTCCGTCGATGATTCTGCATTGATGCGTCAAATCATGACCGAAATTATCAATAGCCACAGCGATATGGAAATGGTGGCGACGGCGCCGGATCCGTTGGTTGCACGGGATTTAATTAAAAAATTTAACCCTGATGTGCTGACGCTTGATGTGGAAATGCCGCGGATGGACGGTCTGGATTTCCTGGAAAAACTGATGCGTCTGCGCCCGATGCCGGTGGTGATGGTGTCTTCCCTGACGGGAAAAGGGTCAGAAGTCACGCTGCGCGCGCTGGAATTGGGGGCGATTGATTTCGTTACCAAGCCTCAGCTCGGTATTCGCGAAGGGATGCTGGCTTACAGCGAAATGATTGCCGAAAAAGTGCGTACCGCTTCGCGCGCGCGCCTTGCGGCACATAAACCGATGGCGGCAGCACCGGCAGCGCTGAAGTCGGGTCCGCTGTTAAGTTCGGAAAAATTGCTGGCCATTGGCGCTTCAACCGGAGGAACAGAGGCAATTCGTCATGTACTCCAGCCATTGCCGCTTTCAAGTCCGGGTATTCTTATTACTCAGCACATGCCGCCAGGCTTCACCCGTTCGTTTGCTGAACGCCTGAATAAGCTGTGCCAGATTACCGTGAAAGAGGCGGAAGATGGTGAGCGTGTCCTGCCGGGGCATGCGTATATTGCGCCGGGCGACAAGCATATGGAGCTGGCGCGTAGCGGGGCAAACTATCAGATTAAAATCCACGATGGGCCGCCGGTGAATCGTCACCGTCCTGCTGTGGACGTACTGTTTCATTCGGTCGCGAAATACGCCGGGCGAAATGCCGTGGGGGTTATCCTCACCGGGATGGGCAACGACGGTGCGGCCGGAATGTTAGCGATGCACCAGGCTGGTGCCTGGACCATTGCACAAAATGAGGCAAGTTGTGTGGTGTTCGGCATGCCGCGCGAAGCTATCAATATGGGTGGCGTCAGCGAAGTGGTCGATCTTAGCCAGGTAAGCCAGCAGATGTTGGCAAAAATTAGTGCCGGACAGGCAATACGTATTTAACGAGGAGTGATGTTTTATGGCGGATAAAGAGCTCAAATTTCTGGTTGTGGACGACTTTTCCACGATGCGTCGTATCGTGCGCAACCTGTTAAAAGAGCTGGGGTTCAACAACGTCGAGGAAGCCGAAGACGGCGTTGACGCGCTGAACAAACTCCAGACCGGTGGTTTTGGTTTCGTCATTTCCGACTGGAACATGCCGAACATGGACGGACTGGAACTGCTTAAGACGATTCGTGCTGACGGCAACATGTCTTCGCTGCCGGTGCTGATGGTCACGGCAGAAGCGAAAAAAGAAAACATTATCGCGGCGGCTCAGGCTGGCGCGAGCGGCTATGTAGTGAAACCTTTCACTGCTGCAACCCTGGAAGAGAAACTCGGTAAGATTTTCGAGAAACTCGGCATGTGAGGACTGGACGATGATTCAACCTTCAATTAAACCTACGGAAGAACATTCAGCCAGCGATATCATTGCCCGTATCGGTAGCCTGACACGTATGTTGCGTGACAGTTTGCGTGAGTTGGGATTGGATCAGGCGATTGCTGAAGCGGCGGAAGCCATCCCGGATGCCCGTGATCGTCTTGATTATGTGGTACAGATGACCGCGCAGGCCGCTGAACGCGCACTTAATAGCGTTGAGGCGTCGCAACCGCACCAGGATGCGATGGAAAAAGGGGCTAAAACGCTGTCGAAGCGTTGGGATGAGTGGTTTGAAAATCCTATCGAGCTCAAAGATGCCCGTGAACTGGTGACCGATACCCGCAAATTCCTTGGGGATGTGCCGGGGCACACCAGCTTCACCAACGCGCAGTTATTAGACATCATGATGGCGCAGGATTTCCAGGATCTTACCGGTCAGGTTATCAAGCGTATGATGGATGTGATTCAGGAAATTGAACGACAGCTGCTGATGGTGCTGATCGAAAACATTCCCGATCAGTCTGCGCGTCCGAAACGTGAGAACGAAAGTCTGCTTAATGGGCCGCAGCTTGATGCGACGAAAGCGGGCGTAGTGGCAAGCCAGGATCAGGTTGACGATCTGCTCGACAGCCTCGGTTTCTGATGCCTCTGCACTGAGCCATATTGAGAAACGGGAAGCGGCGATGCTTCCCGTTTTTTTAGCTCATGATGGACAAGGAAAAAGAGGCGGCGTTATTCAGCATATGCAGCAGCATTGGCAGCAGCAGCCCACCTGAGGCCATTCTTACCACGCACAGCAGGGCCGAAAACGTAAACAGCCAGATAAAGGTGGCTGGCGCATGGTATTGGGTGTGCATAAGCGCAAACACGACTGATGTCACCACGATACTCTGCTGCCTGGCAAAGCGCCCGGCGCGTATAAATGCATTAAGTAAGAATCCGCGAAAGATGACTTCTTCACAAAACGGGGCAATAAAACAAATAGCGAACGCCAGTCCCCAACGCGCAGAAAGCGAGTAATCCTTTAACGATGCCACCCACTCTTCTTCGATCCCCAGAAACTGCCAGGCAATATTCAGTACGATGATGGCCAGTAAGCCCAATGAGAAATAACCGACGTTAAATTGCCCCAACGGCATAAATGGGTAGCGGTGGTTATAGTGTCGCCAGAGCAATAGCGTGCAAGGCAGACTGACGATCAGGCCGACAAACAGCGCAGCAAAACCTGAATGATAGAGTGCGGCATAATTGGGTAGCAGCGCCACAATAAAGAAAAAACAATGATAAATCAGTACCGCTGCGAGACAGATCAAGGTGTGATGGCGTCTCTGCGCCTGATTGGACAGCATGGGTATCATCCTTGTATTAATGATGTTTGATGCCTTTTAAAAAACTTACGCCGCAAAAAGCAGGGTTTCTGCGCGGTGCGGTAGTATATCGCTGGCAGATAAGTACATGCACTTTGCCTTTTCTCAAATCGCGAAAACCCCGCGTTTTTATGCCTTACTCTGCCCATTAGACCGACTTGACTCTGGCATTATGTCATCAAACATCTACCCGTGGATTTGAGCCGTGGCAGACGATAGCGACGACAAAACAGAAGCCCCCACACCCCACCGAAAAGAGAAGGCCCGTGAGGAAGGGCAAGTTCCCCGATCGAAAGAGCTGACATCAATACTGATGCTCTTTGTTGGGGTGGGTGTGCTCTGGATGGGCGGGGACGCGTTTGCCCGCAAACTGTCGGGCATTATGTCGTCGGGTTTACGTTTTGATCATGCCATCATCAATGACCAAAAAATGATCCTTGGTCACCTGATTGAGTTGCTCAAGAATGCCGTGCTGGCGCTGCTGCCGCTGGTGACAGGCGTGGTGCTGGTGGCGCTAGCGGCACCGCCGGTACTGGGCGGTCTGGTATTAAGCGGTAAATCGGTACAGTTTAATTTTTCCAAGATAAACCCGTTGAGCGGCCTCAAGCGTCTGTTTTCAGCGCAGGTCGTGGCGGAGCTGGTCAAGGCCATCATGAAAACGGCCCTGATGGGCAGTGTGGCCGCATTTTATCTGTGGCATAAATGGCCGGAAATAATGCGTCTGATGATGGAAGCACCGGTCACCGCGATGGCCAGCGCCCTGAATCTGGCCGGGATGTGTTGTCTGCTGGTTGTGCTGTCGATAATCCCGATGGTGGGGTTCGATGTCTTCTGGCAGATCTACAGCCATCTGAAAAAATTGCGTATGTCCAAACAGGATATTCGCGACGAATTTAAACAGCAGGAGGGGGACCCGCACGTTAAGGGGCGTATCCGCCAGCTGCAACGCGCCGCGGCGCGCCGTCGTATGATGGCTGATGTGCCAAAAGCCGATGTGATTGTAACGAACCCGACGCACTACTCCGTCGCGCTGCAATATGACGAAAATAAAATGAGTGCGCCGAAAGTGATTGCGAAGGGTTCCGGTTTGATTGCGCTGCGTATTCGTGAAATTGGCAGCGAAAACCGTATCCCGATTCTTGAGGCGCCGCCGCTGGCGCGTGCCCTGTATCGCCATGCTGAAATCGGTCAGCAGATCCCAGGACAGCTTTACTCGGCCGTGGCTGAGGTTCTTGCCTGGGTATGGCAATTGAAACGCTGGAATCTTGCCGGGGGCAAACGCCCGGCAAGACCTGAAAATCTCCCAGTGCCAGAGTCGCTGGATTTTATGAACGAGAAGGACACTGATGGCTAATCTGGTGGCAATGTTGCGTCTGCCCGGCAACCTGAAATCTACACAATGGCAAATTCTGGCGGGGCCGCTGCTGATTTTGTTGATTCTGTCGATGATGGTTTTGCCGTTGCCGGCATTCGTGCTCGACCTGCTTTTTACCTTCAACATTGCGCTCTCGATTATGGTGCTTCTGGTGGCGATGTTCACCCAGAAAACCCTTGAGTTCGCGGCATTTCCCACCGTGTTGCTGTTTACCACCTTGCTACGCCTGGCGCTGAACGTCGCTTCTACCCGTATCATTCTGCTCGAAGGCCATACCGGTACGGCAGCGGCGGGTAGAGTGGTTGAAGCCTTTGGTCACTTCCTGGTTGGCGGTAACTTTGCCATCGGTATCGTGGTGTTCATCATCCTCGTGATCATCAACTTTATGGTTATCACCAAAGGTGCGGGGCGTATCGCGGAAGTCGGCGCGCGCTTCGTACTGGATGGAATGCCCGGTAAACAGATGGCGATCGACGCCGACCTTAACGCCGGCCTTATCGGGGAAGATGAGGCAAAACGTCGTCGTTCTGATGTGACCCAGGAGGCTGACTTCTACGGCTCCATGGACGGTGCGAGCAAGTTTGTGCGCGGTGACGCCGTCGCGGGCATTCTTATCATGGTTATTAACGTCATTGGCGGCCTGCTGGTGGGGGTATTGCAGCATGGCTTGTCGATGGGCGACGCGGCGCAAAGTTATACCCTGTTGACCATCGGTGACGGTCTGGTTGCGCAAATCCCGGCACTGGTCATTTCTACCGCAGCGGGTGTGATTGTGACCCGCGTGGCAAATGATGAAGATGTCGGTCAGCAGATGGTTAGCCAGCTGTTTACTAACCCACGCGTAATGGTGCTCAGCGCCGCAGTACTGGGGCTGTTTGGCCTCGTGCCAGGTATGCCGAACTTTGTTTTCCTGCTCTTCACCGTGGGTCTGCTGACGCTGGCCTGGTGGCTGCGTGGCAAAGAAGAGAAGGCGCCGACGGAAGTCACGCCAGTCAAAATGCCAGAAAACAACCAGGCGGTGGAAGCCACCTGGAATGACGTGCAACTGGAAGATTCACTGGGCATGGAAGTGGGCTATCGCCTGATTCCGATGGTGGATTTCCAGCAAGATGGCGAGCTGTTGGGGCGTATCCGCAGTATTCGTAAAAAATTCGCCCAGGACATGGGGTTCCTGCCGCCCGTGGTGCATATCCGTGACAATATGGACTTGCCGCCCGCCCGTTACCGCATCCTGATGAAAGGGGTGGAAGTGGGGAGCGGTGATGCGTATCCGGGACGCTGGCTGGCGATTAACCCGGGAACCGCGGCAGGTTCGTTACCCGGTGAGCAGACTGTCGATCCGGCCTTTGGCCTGGCGGCTATCTGGATTGAGAGTGCGCTGAAAGAGCAGGCGCAGATCCAGGGCTTCACCGTGGTGGAGGCCAGTACGGTTGTCGCAACACACCTCAACCACCTGATTGGTCAGTTTGCGCCGGAACTGTTTGGTCGTCAGGAAGCACAACAACTGCTGGACCGCGTAACCCAGGAAATGCCAAAACTCACCGAAGACCTGGTACCGGGTGTTGTTACGCTGACAACGCTGCATAAAGTGCTGCAAAACCTGCTGGCAGAAAAAGTACCGATCCGCGATATGCGTACCATTCTTGAGACACTGGCAGAACACGCACCGCTGCAAACCGATCCTTACGAACTGACCACCGTCGTTCGCGTCGCGCTGGGCCGTGCGATCACCCAGCAATGGTTCCCCGGCAGCGGCGAAGTGCAGGTTATTGGTCTTGATACGCCACTGGAGCGTCTGCTGCTACAGGCATTGCAAGGTGGCGGTGGGCTGGAGCCGGGCCTTGCCGATCGTCTGCTGGAGCAAACTCAGGAAGCGTTGCAGCGCCAGGAGATGCTTGGCGCGCCGCCCGTACTGCTGGTCAACCATGCGTTGCGTCCGTTGCTGTCTCGTTTCCTGCGTCGCAGCCTGCCGCAGCTGGTGGTGTTGTCGAATATGGAAATGTCCGATAACCGTCCCATCCGGATGACAGCGACCATTGGAGGCAAATAATGCGTAAGCTGGCCGGGTTACTCCTTGCGTTACCCTTGTTTGTCCACGCTGCCGGAAACGGTGCGTGGCAGGCAAGCAATATCGGGGTTATTCTCAGCAATCGTGGGCAGGCCATGTCATCGCGTATTCTTGCGCCTTCACAGCCGGTTAATGGCCTGATGACCGTGGTGTCATGGCGTTATGAGCTAAACGGCCCGACGCCGGCGGGGTTGAACACACGTTTGTGTAGCCAGACACGCTGTGTGCAACTCGACGCCCAAAGCGGCACCACTGTCGCCTTCGCCGACGTGCCCGCGATTGAGCCGTTACGCTTTATCTGGGAAGTCCCTGGCGGAGGGCGATTGATTCCCGCCCTGAATGTCCGCAGTATCCAGGTTATTGTTAACTACCAATAGCCGCTCGTCTTTTCGCCGGTCATCGCCGTTCCTCTCAGGAATATGATGGCTGGCTCTCAAATTATGACCCCTCCTTTTGAGTCAAAAGAAACACTGTTTTATAAATCAGTGAGGCGTGTTGCGGCACTCTTTGTGTTTTTGCCATCTGCCCCCCGGTTGTGGCAGAAACAGAAAGGTAACCCAAAGCACATACTCTTACTTTAGCCGTGTAAGCATTACCTTTGGCGAGGCCGGATTGCCAGAGGTCCCTCACTAATAAACAGGGTTAACGGCAATGAAAACACGTAAAATTGGGTTGGTTAACTACCTCGCCTATGGCTCAGGCGACTTCCTGGGGGCGGGCACGACAGCACTTACCGCTGCATGGCTACTCTATTTCTACACCACCTTCTGCGGCCTGACGCCTATCGAAGCGACGTTTATTTTTGCGGCCGCCAGGGTACTGGATGCGGTAGTCAGCCCACTGATGGGCTTTTTAACCGACAACTTCGGCTCCACCTGGCTGGGTAAACGTTTTGGTCGGCGTAAATTCTTTATCATGCTGGGTATTCCGTGTGTGTTCAGCTACTCCATTATGTGGGTAGGTGACATGAGCTTCTGGTATTACCTGCTGACATATCTGCTGTTTGATGTGGTCTATACCATGATTCTGGTGCCCTACGAAACGCTGGTGCCGGAAATGACCGATGATTTCAAACAGAAAACCAAATTCTCCGGTGCGCGTATCTCAATGGCGCAGATGTCTGCCATCCTTGCCTCGTTCCTGCCTGGCCTGCTGCTGGCCCACTTCGGTAAAGACAACCCGGTCTCCTTCTTCTACGCAAGCCTGGTGTTCTCTGTATTGTGCGCATTGATGCTGACCTTTGTCTGGTGTTTTACCTGGGAGCGTCCGCGCGAAGACTGGACCGAAGCCGCGCTGCGTGCCGAAGCCGAGAAAAAACATCTGACCCTGGGCCAGAGCCTGCGTCGCCTGTTTGTTGAGCTGAGCTCAACGCTGCGCATTAAGATTTTCCGTCAGCACCTGGGGATGTACCTGGGCGGCTATATCGCGCAGGACGTCTTTAATGCCGTCTTTACCTACTACGTTGTTTTCGTGCTGATGCAGGAAGCGTCTGTCGCGTCTAATTTGTTGGGCACGATGGCTATCTTCCAGTTTATCGCCGTTATCGCCATGATCCCGCTGTGTATCCGTTTTGGGCCAGCGCCGTCTTACCGCATGGTTGTGGTGCTGTTTGGTCTGAGCGCGGCATCTTTCGCCATCCTTTATTGGGCGGGCCTGAGTGACATCTATGCCTTGCTGCTGCTGGTATCTGCCGTTGCGGGTCTGGGCCGTGGCGGGATCAACTACGTTCCATGGAACACCTATACCTATATCGCCGACGTGGATGAAGTGGTTACCGGTCAGCGCCGTGAGGGTATCTTTGCGGGCATCATGACCCTGACCCGTAAAGCCTCTCAGGCCGGTGCGGTCATGCTGGTAGGGATCGTGATGCAGACCTCCGGGTTTGTCTCCGGCCAGAAAACACAGGTTCCGGAAGTTAGCCACACCATCCTGATGATCATGTGTTTTGGTACGTTGCTGGTTCTCGCCTGCGGTTTCCTGGTCTCTCTGCGCTTCAAACTGAACCTGAAAACGCACAGCATCCTGCGTGCAGAGACGGCCAAAATGCGCGAGTCCGGTCGCGTGGTGCCGGAAAGCGCAACGCCGGAAGCGCGTGCCACCGTTGAGATGCTGGTAGGCATGCCGTTTGAGTCCCTGTGGGGCAACAACAACATCGGCTATCTGAATCGTAATAAACCTGCCGCGCCTTCCCTGAAAGAAAACGCGTCACTGAAATCGACTTACAACTGAGGTTAAGAATATGAAGGTTTGGCCTGTCAAACATAGCCCATTACTTTGTCAGCCAGAGCGTTTTATCGCCCGCGACGAGCTGAAATCATTGATTCAGAAGGTAACGCATAATCTGGTCAATATTCACGACACCACCGGCGAGTTTTTACTGCGGCTTGACGACGGGCGTGTGATTGACACCAAAGGATGGGCGGGCTGGGAATGGACCCATGGCGTCGGTCTGTATGGGATGTACCAATATTACCAGCAGACCGGCGACCAGACGGTACGTGATGTGATTGATAGCTGGTTCGCTGACCGCTTTGCCGAAGGTGCGACGACCAAGAACGTGAACACCATGGCGCCGTTTCTGACGCTGGCGTATCGCTACGAAGAGACCCGCAATCCGGCCTACCTGCCGTGGCTGGAGAGCTGGGCCGAGTGGGCAATGAATGAGATGCCGCGTACGGATCATGGCGGTATGCAGCACATCACGCTTGCCGAAGAGAACCATCAGCAGATGTGGGATGACACTCTGATGATGACTGTTCTGCCGCTGGCGAAAATCGGTAAGCTGCTTAATCGTCCTGAGTATGTGGAAGAGGCGACTTATCAGTTCCTGCTGCATGTGCAGAACCTGATGGACAGGGAGACAGGCCTGTGGTTCCACGGCTGGAATTATGAAGGCTGCCATAATTTTGCGCATGCTCGTTGGGCGCGCGGCAACAGCTGGCTGACCATTGTGATCCCGGACTTCCTGGAACTGGTGGATTTACCGGCAAACAATGCGGTACGCCGTTATCTGGTGCAGGTATTAAACGCGCAAATCGCTGCGCTGGCGAAATGCCAGGACGAGAGCGGACTGTGGCATACGCTGCTTGACGATCCGACATCGTATCTTGAAGCGTCAGCAACCGCCGGGTTTGCCTACGGCATGCTGAAAGCGGTACGTAAGCGCTATGTTGGTCAGGAGTATGCGCAGGTTGCCGAGAAAGCAATCAAAGCCGTGGTGAAGAACATTTCACCGGAAGGTGAACTGCTGCAGGTCTCTTTCGGCACGGGGATGGGCAGCGATCTGGATTTCTACCGCCAGATTCCCCTGACTTCCATGCCCTATGGTCAGGCAATGGCGATGCTGTGTCTGACTGAGTATCTGCGTAAGTATTTCTAAGCTTCCCCCGGTGGCGCTAACACTTACCGGGGCTACGGCCGGTGCGGTTGGTAGCCCGGATAAGGCGCAGCCGCATCCGGGAATTCTTAAGCTTCCCCCGGTGGCGCTGGCGCTTACCGGGGCTACGGCCGGTGCGGTTGGTAGCCCGGATAAGGCGCAGCCGCATCCGGGAATTCTTAAGCTTCCCCCGGTGGCGCTGGCGCTTACCGGGGCTACGGCCGGTGCGGTTGGTAGCCCGGATAAGGCGCAGCCGCATCCGGGAATTCTTAAG
>OKWV01000022.1_pt1 | contig 170447 bp, 171 predicted proteins | sample 1607231 | NCBI WGS metagenome assembly OKWV01 (sample SAMN07501066, study PRJEB24779) | human gut metagenome | isolation source: stool | host: human infant | place: USA: Pittsburgh, PA | reverse complement strand
AATTGAACATTGAAGTCTATTTTCCTGACCCTCATGCTCCATGGCAACGAGGAACCAATGAGAACACGAATGGATTATTTAGAGAATATTTTCCAAAGGGTAGTGATCTAACATTGGTTAATGATCAGACTATTCAGCTATGGGAGAACAAACTTAATAATAGGCCACGAAAATGTCTTAACTGGAAAACACCTTATGAAGTATTCTATGGGGAAAGTATGCACTTAATTTGACAATTCAAGACAGAAAATAAGGCTCTTTTGAAGCAAGTTAAAGGGCGTTTCAAAAACTGCAATGGCAAATTGCAAACTGGCTAATAGGATTAAACGTGTCCATAATGAGACTGAGGTTTGGTTAATATAGGAAACGAGAGTTTGTTTAAAGGTAAGAAAGAAGAAAAGAGGAATAAGTGTAAGTATGAGGATTATATGTAAATCCTGATTAGCTTTTTTCTGAATTTTATTTAGCTGTTTTTTCATGGATATTCGACCTTTCTATTTAGATTATATGCTAAATGCCTCATACTAGCAATAAGCTAGAAATCCTTCTGATTTTGCTATCTCTTTTATGCATTTTGTGATATAATGAAAACGTATTAAAAAAATAAGGAGTCTGATCAAATGGCTAAATTGACTGTTAAAGACGTTGACTTGAAAGGGAAAAAAGTTCTCGTTCGTGTTGACTTCAACGTACCTGTAAAAGATGGCGTGATCACTAACGATAACCGTATCACTGCTGCTCTTCCAACTATCAAGTATATTCTTGAACAAGGCGGACGTGCAATCCTCTTCTCTCACCTTGGACGTGTAAAAGAAGAAGCTGATAAGGAAGGAAAATCACTTGCTCCTGTAGCCGCTGACTTGGCTGCGAAATTGGGTCAAGACGTTAAATTTATCCCAGGCGTTACACGTGGTGCAGAATTGGAAGCAGCTGTTAATGCTCTTGAAGATGGACAAGTTCTCTTGGTTGAAAACACTCGTTTTGAAGATGTTGATGGCAAGAAAGAATCTAAAAACGATCCTGAACTTGGTAAATACTGGGCATCACTTGGAGATGGTATCTTCGTAAACGATGCATTCGGTACAGCTCACCGTGCACACGCATCTAACGTTGGTATCTCAGCAAATGTTGACAAAGCTGTTGCTGGTTTCCTTCTTGAAAATGAAATTGCTTACATCAAAGAAGCAGTTGAAACTCCAGAACGTCCATTCGTAGCTATCCTTGGTGGTTCTAAAGTATCTGATAAGATTGGTGTTATCGAAAACCTTCTTGCAAAAGCTGATAAAGTTCTTATCGGTGGTGGTATGACTTACACGTTCTACAAAGCACAAGGTATCGAAATCGGTAACTCACTTGTAGAAGAAGATAAACTTGATGTTGCTAAAGCTCTTCTTGAAAAATCAAACGGTAAATTGATCTTGCCAGTTGACTCAAAAGAAGCTAATGCATTTGCTGACTACACTGAAGTGAAAGACACTGAAGGTGAAGCAGTAGACCCAGGTTTCCTTGGTTTGGATATCGGTCCTAAATCAATTGCTGAATTCGATAAAGCCTTGACTGGTGCGAAAACAGTTGTATGGAACGGACCTATGGGTGTATTTGAAAACCCTGACTTCCAAGCTGGTACAATCGGTGTGATGGACGCTATCGTAAAACAACCAGGCGTTAAATCAATCATCGGTGGTGGTGATTCAGCTGCCGCAGCTATCAACCTTGGTCGTGCAGATAAATTCTCATGGATCTCTACTGGTGGTGGTGCTTCTATGGAACTTCTTGAAGGTAAAGAACTTCCAGGATTGGCTGCACTTACTGATAAATAAGTCTATTAGAATGATAAGAGTTGGGAAACCAACTCTTTTTTGTGTCATCTCATTGGGTGTTTGATAGAGGCTAAAACTATTATTGGAAAGTAAGTTTCTCTCTAAAAATTGACGATTATTTGTTTGAACTTTGCAGTAATATACTGTATAAGTAGCCAAAAGCTTTATAATCATGTTAAAATAGTAAAATGGGATTGAAATTTGAACCGAAAAAATTTAAATTTGGTATGCGTACACTTAAGACGGGGCTTGCTGTCTTTCTTGTTTTAGGTCTTTTTTCTGCTTTAGGTTGGGAAGGGCTTCAGATTGGTTGTTTGACAGCAGTCTTTAGTCTTCGAGAAAACTTTGACAGAAGTATTCAGTTTGGTAAATCACGTATTTTTGCGAATACGGTTGGAGGGCTTTTGTCGCTATTATTTTACTTTGTGAATATGTGGTTTAATCATTCAGTTTGGGTGACCTTGCTATTGGTTCCAATTTTGACAATGCTGACGATTATCATTAATGTGTCCTTTAATAATGCATCTGGTGTTATTGGAGGGGTGGCTGCACTTTTGATTATTACCTTGTCTATTCCACCTGATAATACCTTCACTTATGTTATTGCTCGAGTCTTTGAAACTTTCTGTGGAGTCTTTATAGCAATCCTTGTTAATTATGATTATGGTTGGTTACTTAAACACTTAAAATAAGAATGATAGGGTTCTATTGAACTCTATTTTTTATGTTTTTTTGATAAAATCCTTAAATTAGAGCGAATATACAATATAATGTTCGGGAATTACTCATTGTGTAAGAAAAAGTAACATAAACTGTTGACATGTAGAAATATTCAGAATATAATTGTTAGGAAAGGAGGATGATCATGGCAAGAGAGAAAGAATTAAGGCGTTCTCTAGCTGTTTTTCCGATTGGAACAGTTATGAAATTGACGGATTTAACTGCTCGTCAAATTCGTTACTATGAAGATCAAGGTTTAATTCAACCTGAACGTACAGCTGGAAATCGTCGTATGTACTCATTAAATGATATGGATCGTTTATTGGAAATCAAAGATTTTTTGGATGATGGTTACAATATTGCAGCGATTAAGCATGAGTACGAAGAGCGTGAAGTTCGTGCCCAACAAAAACAAGCGGCTTTAACAGATGCGGACGTTCGACGTATCTTGCATGATGAACTCCTTCAGCAAGGCCGTTTTACGACCCCGTCACAACAATTTGGTAACTTGCGTATCTAATTACGCTTTGAACTTTTATTTTTGGTTTTTATAAAGGAGACCCCTATTATGGCAATCACAGCAGCTGATATTCGTCGCGAAGTCAAAGAGAAGAATGTTACTTTCTTGCGTTTAATGTTCTCTGATATTCTTGGTGTTATGAAGAACGTTGAAATTCCTGCGACAGATGAACAGTTGGATAAGGTACTTTCAAATAAAGCTATGTTTGATGGTTCATCAATTGAGGGATTTGTTCGTATCAACGAATCTGATATGTATCTTTACCCAGATCTTGATACGTGGACAGTTTTTCCTTGGGGTGATGAAAATGGTGCAGTAGCTGGTCTTATTTGTGATATCTATACCTCTGCAGGTGAACCATTTGCTGGTGACCCTCGTGGTAACTTGAAAAAGGCTTTGCGTCATATGGAAGAAGTTGGTTATAAATCATTTAACCTTGGACCAGAACCAGAATTCTTCCTTTTCAAATTAGATGAACAAGGTAATCCTACGCTTGAAGTTAACGATAAAGGTGGTTATTTTGACCTTGCACCAACTGACCTTGCAGACAATACACGTCGTGAAATCGTTAATGTCTTGACAGAAATGGGATTCGATGTTGAAGCATCTCACCACGAAGTGGCGGTTGGTCAACATGAAATCGACTTCAAGTATACAGATGTTTTGAAGGCTTGTGATAATATCCAAATTTTCAAATTGGTTGTTAAGACAATCGCTCGTAAACATGGTCTTTATGCGACATTTATGGCGAAACCTAAATATGGTATTGCTGGTAGCGGTATGCACTGTAACATGTCTCTCTTCACTGAAGAAGGAAATGCATTCTTTGATCCAGAGGATCCACGTGGTATGCAATTGTCTCAAGATGCTTACTACTTCCTTGGTGGTTTGATGAAACATGCATACAACTATACTGCAATTATTAACCCAACAGTGAACTCTTACAAACGTTTGGTTCCTGGATACGAAGCTCCTGTATATATTGCATGGGCAGGTAGCAACCGTTCACCATTGATCCGCGTTCCTGCGTCTCGTGGTATGGGTACACGTTTGGAATTGCGTTCAGTAGACCCAATGGCAAACCCATACTTGGCACTTGCTGTTCTTTTGGAAGCTGGTCTTGATGGTATTATCAACAAGATTGATGCTCCAGATCCAGTTGAAACAAATATCTACTCAATGTCTCCTGAAGAACGTAAAGAAGCAGGTATTATTGATTTGCCATCAACACTTCGTAACGCTCTTAAAGCATTGGAAACAGATGAAGTGGTTCGTCAAGCTTTGGGTAATCATATCTATACTAACTTCCTTGATGCGAAACGTATGGAATGGGCAAGCTATGCTACCTTTGTTTCACAATGGGAAATTGATAACTACTTGGATATTTATTAAGAAATTAAATTTGAAAATCAGGTTATGCCTGGTTTTCTTTTTCTTTTAAATTCATTAAGTTCTTGGACAAATTACGTAGTTTTAACTGAGCTGTTTTCTTTTGTCATATTTCTTTATTCACCCTTAATCGCATTAAAATATGTGAGTGTTAAACTAATTTTATATTAATCTTATTCAGGGGGAAATATGAAAACTACAAAAAAAGCTGCTTTGGTAGCAGCCTCAAGTGCATTATTGCTCGGTCTTACAGTCGCACAAACAGTTAATGCTGATACTTATACAGTTCAAAATGGAGATTCATTCTTCGGGATTGCTAGTCAGTATGGGGTAGATCCTTATCAATTGGCAGCTGAAAATGGCATGACTATTTGGTCAACAATTGTTCCTGGTGGAAGCTTGGAAGTTTCAGGTGCTACGACAGCAGTTGAGGAAACGACAGAAGCTTCTTCTTCAGAGGTAACAGCTACTGATTCAGATGCTACTTGGAATCGTTACCCAGTTGGTCAATGTACATGGGGTGTTAAGGAAGTTGCTCCATGGGTAAGTAACTGGTGGGGTAATGGTGGCGATTGGGCAGGAAGCGCTGCTAGCCAAGGTTATGCTGTAGGTTCAACACCTGTGACAGGATCAATTGTATGTTGGACTGATGGTGGTTATGGTCACGTTGGTTATGTAACACAAGTTGATCAAGATGGTCAAATTCAAATCTTGGAGTCAAATTATCAAGGTCAACAACAAATCAATAACTATCGTGGTTGGTTTGACCCACAAAACTCAACTACACCAGGTTCAGTATCTTACATTTATCCAGGTGCATAAAATGAAAAAAGCGTTATAAACGCTTTTTTTACTTGCTGGAAGGGTTGTGCTCCAGACTGTATTTAAACTTAAAAAATGGTAGCCATCCAGCTACCATTTTTTATTTATCAGGTGTGAGAATCATTGGAATAATGATTGGTTCACGTTCTGTTTTTTCATATAAGAATGGGCGTAAAGCATTGACGATAGCACCATTAACGGATTGGATGCTAGCATCCTTATTCTTAAGAGCGATACGAATAGCATTGAATAGAATGCGTTGGCTCTCACGGATAAGATCGCCAGATTCACGCATATAGATGAAGCCACGACTGAGGATGTCTGGACCAGCTAGAATCATCTTAGACTTGAAGTCAACAGTTGCTACGGCAAGTACGACACCATCTTCAGAGAGATCACGACGGTCACGAAGAACGGCCGCTCCGATATCGCCAATACCATTACCATCAACGTAGATATCTTGGGCATTGAAGTGACCTGCACGACGAGCAGAGTCTTTTGTTAGGGCTAAGACATCACCATTTTCCATAATGAAGATATTATCTTTTGGAACGCCACAATCAACAGCAAGGCCTGCGTGAACTTTCTGCATGCGGTATTCACCGTGAACAGGCATGAAGAATTTTGGTTTGATCAAACGAAGCATGAGTTTTTGCTCTTGTTGACCACCGTGTCCAGAGGTATGGATATTGTTGATTTTACCGTGGATAACATCGACACCAGCTTCTTGAATAGTATTAATCAAGCGGTTAACGCTAGTTGTGTTTCCTGGGATAGGGCTAGATGAGAAGATAACAGTGTCACCAGGTTGCAGTGTCACTTGGCGGTGCATCCCATTAGCGATACGTGCAAGGGCTGCCATAGGCTCTCCTTGAGAACCAGTACACATGATAAGAATCTCACTGGCATGGTAGTTTTTCATCTCACTAGGGTCAATGATAGTTCCTTTTGGAACTTTGATGTAGCCTAGTTCAACCCCATTGACGATGGCTTTTTCCATAGAACGTCCGAAGACAACAATCTTACGGCCAGTTTTTACAGCGGCTTCGGCAGCTTGTTGCAGACGGAAAATGTTTGAGGCAAATGAGGCGAAGATAATACGTCCGTGGATGCCTTCAATAATTTTCATGATGGATTGACCAACGACCTTCTCGGAATTTGTGAAAGTTGGTACTTCAGCATTGGTTGAGTCTGAGAGGAGGCAAAGGACGCCTTCTTCACCAAGTGCAGCCATACGGTGAAGGTCTGCTGGCTCACCTACTGGGGTGAAGTCAAACTTAAAGTCACCGGTACAAACAATTTTACCTTGAGGTGTATGGATGACAATACCGAGAGGTTCTGGAATTGAGTGAGTAGTGCGGAAGAAGGTCACGCTCATATTTTTGAAAGTAAGCTCTGTATTAGCATTAATTTCATAGAGTTGTGCATCACGAAGTAGTCCGTGTTCTTCCAATTTTCCTTTGATAAGAGCAAGAGCAAGTGGTCCTGCATAAATTGGGATATTTGCCTGTTTAAGAAGGAAGGGGATCCCACCAATATGGTCTTCGTGACCATGGGTAATGACTAGTGCCTTTACACGATCAACGTTTTCAACGATGTAAGAATAGTCCGGGATAACATAGTCGATTCCGAGAAGATCATCCTCGGGGAATTTAATACCCGCATCGACGATGATAATCTCATCTTGGTATTCAATACCATAGGTATTTTTACCGATTTCCCCCAAACCACCAATCGCATAAACCCCAACTTCTTCAGGTTTTAGATTGATTTTTGATGCCATGGTCTTAGAACTCCGTTACTTCAAAAACGCCTGTTTCTTTTTCGTATTCAAGGGCTTTTTCTGAAAGGAGCTCGATGAATTCGATGTTATAGGCAGTGTTTTTTTCGATGATTTGACGAGCTTGGATACGTCCCTCAAGTTCAGTTTCTGCATCGATATCTAGGTAGAGTGATTTTGTCTGTTCACGGCGTGGATTACGCTCTTTAGTTTCTTGGTAAAAGACTTTATAAATCATGGTTTTCCTTTCTTTCCAAAAGGCTCTGCCATTCTATAAAAAAACCGGTCAAGTTAATCTTTCTATGATTTACTTGACGTTATGATATTCACTTTATGAGTAATAGCTAGTAGCCTTGATTCGTTTAACAATTATTATTATTGTACCATAAGATAGGGGCTAGATAAAGAAAATGGCGGAAAAAGTTGGAAAATGTTCGTTTCTGGGAAACAGTGACTTGTGTTATAATAGAAAAGCATAAAAGGAAACAAGGAAAAAAGATGAAAATATTAGCATTTGATACTTCTAGCACAGCTTTATCAGTAGCCTTGTTAGAAGATGAGAAACTAGTGGCAGAGTCAACTGTCACAGTAAAAAAGAACCACAGTATTAGTCTAATGCCAACCATTGATTTTTTAGTTGCTCAGGCAGGCTGGCAACCGTCTGATTTAGAACGTATTGTGGTTGCACAGGGCCCTGGTTCTTACACAGGGCTTCGTGTGGCTGTCGCAACAGCTAAGACTTTAGCCTATGCGCTCGACATTGATTTGGTGGGAGTTTCAAGCCTACAGGCACTGACAGACCTTTCGGTTGACGGTGTTGTGATTCCTATCATGGATGCCCGTCGTAATAATGTTTACGTTGGTTTTTATGAAAATGGTCAGGCCCTCGTCCCAGATTGCCATGCAGCTTTTGTAGATGTTCTGGAGCAAGCTAAAACTTTTGAAAAGGTGACATTTGTCGGTGAAGTGGCTAATTTTGTGGATCAGATTAAAGAAAGCCTTCCAGAAGCAACTATCTTGTCAAGTCTTCCGTCTGCCCAGTTAATTGGTCGTTTAGGCTTGTCCTTGCCTTCTGTTGATGTGGATGCTTTTGTTCCACATTACTTGAAGCGAGTTGAGGCGGAGGAGAATTGGCTTAAGACGCATGAGGAAACTAACCGTGACAACTACATCAAGCGCGTCTAGATTGAGTAGCCAGGAGCAAGCTCAACTGATTTATCAGATTTTGTCGGATGTTTATGACAAGTCTCCGTGGACGATAGAACAAGTGGTAGCAGACTTGGCTTTGGATACGACGGAGTATTTCTATGTTTATGATCAGGAAGAAGTTGTTGGTTTTTTAGCCCTTCAAAATTTGGTGGGTGAGCTCGAGGTGACCAATATCGCCGTTTTAAAAGCTTATCAGGGGCGTGGTTATGCTAGTCAGCTGATGAAGCATTTGGAAGAGCGTAGTGAGCCTATATTTCTAGAAGTGAGGGCTTCAAATCAAGTCGCTCAGACACTTTATAGAAAATTTGGTTTTGAAAGTCTAGGGATTCGGAAAAATTATTATCATGAGCCTCAAGAAGATGCAGTTATCATGAGGCGAGAGGAAGTCTAATGGCAGATAGATATATTTTGGCAGTGGAGAGTTCATGTGATGAGACTTCAGTTGCCGTTTTGAAAAATGAGAAAGAACTTTTAAGTAATATTATTGCCAGTCAGGTGGAAAGCCATAAACGGTTTGGTGGTGTTGTTCCTGAGGTGGCTAGTCGTCATCATGTGGAAGTGGTGACTCTTTGCATTAAAGATGCCCTTTCTGAGGCGGGAATTACTGCTGAACAACTAGATGCTGTAGCGGTAACCTATGGTCCTGGTTTGGTCGGGGCGCTCTTGGTCGGGATGGCAGCGGCTAAGGCCTTCGCTTGGGCACACGGATTGCCTTTGATTCCAGTTAACCATATGGCTGGGCATCTTATGGCAGCGCGTGAGGTTAAAGAATTGGAATATCCCCTCTTAGCACTTTTGGTGTCTGGGGGACACACAGAGTTGGTTTATGTGTCAGAACCGGGGAATTACAAGATTGTTGGTGAGACACGTGATGATGCAGTTGGTGAAGCCTATGACAAGGTCGGGCGTGTGATGGGTTTGACCTACCCAGCTGGGCGTGAAATTGATGAGTTAGCTCATAAAGGGAAAGATGTTTATGATTTTCCACGCGCTATGATTAAGGAAGACCACTTGGAGTTTTCATTTTCAGGCCTGAAGTCAGCTTTCATCAATTTGCATCACAATGCAGAACAGAAGGGAGAAGTTCTAGTCAAAGAAGACCTTTGTGCTTCTTTCCAAGCTGCTGTGTTGGATATTCTCCTAGCTAAGACTAAGAAAGCCTTGGAGCGTTATCCTGTCAAGACACTTGTTGTTGCAGGTGGTGTGGCAGCTAATCAAGGATTACGTGAACGTTTGGCTGAAGAAATCACAGATGTAGATGTGGTTATTCCGCCTTTACGTCTCTGTGGTGACAATGCTGGTATGATTGCTCTAGCAGCCGCTATTGAATGTGATCAAAAACATTTTGCTGAGTTGGACTTGAATGCAAAACCAAGTCTAGCCTTTGCAGGATTTGAAGAATAAGAAGAGCCTCTTACTAGTTTGGTAAGAGGTTCCTTTAGAAAGGAATTGAGTGTGTCTGACTTTCGTTTAGGTGTAAAAGCCGCGGTACCGACAGCTTTAGGCTATGTAGCTATTGGCCTAGCCTTTGGTGTTGTAGCAGCTGCTTCGGGTCTATCAGCCCTTGAGGTTGGCCTCATGTGTGCCTTGGTCTATGGTGGCTCGGCCCAGTTTGCCATGTGTGCCTTAGTAGTTGCAGGAGCTGGTCTAGGTGAGTTAACCTTGACTGTTTTCTTGGTTAATTTGCGTAACATGTTGATGAGTTTACATGCAACGACGATTTTTACAAAAACAAGTCTCTGGAATCAGCTGGGAATTGGTAGTCTGATTACGGATGAAAGTTATGGTGTCTTGTTGGGAGAATATGTGCATCATAAAGATATTCCTGCTAACTGGATGCATGGTAACAATATTTTCAGCTATTTGGTTTGGATTGTATCATCAGTTATTGGTTGTTTGATTGGTTCCATGATTCCTAATCCTGAGCTATTTGGTTTGGATTTTGCTTTGATTGCCATGTTTATTGGTTTGTTGAGTAGTCAGATTGATGCCTTGTTAGGGGAAGGCGTGCGTAAGCTCCTCTTGATTTTACTATCTATTGCTGTGGCTTATCTGAGCTTTAGTGTCATCTTGTCGGAATCTTTGGCTGTTTTAGTGGCTACTTTGGTTGGATGTAGTGTGGGGGTGATGTGTGATGGCCGTCAATAAGTTTATTCTCGTTGCTATTCTACTTGGTTTTTTGGTCAGCTGGGTTCCTCGTGTGCTTCCCTTTGTTTTAGTGAAATACAAGGGGCTACCAGATATCGTTGTTCGATTTTTGCACTACTTACCAGTTTCTATCCTCTTTGCTCTGATTCTCTCTAGTCTCACGACTGAGAAGATTGGTCACTTGCCACAGTTTAAGTGGATGGAAATCCTGGCTACTGTGCCAACGGTAATTGTAGCCTTTAAGAGCAAAAATCTGCTCTATGCAGTAATCGTCGGTATAATATCTATGGCCCTGATTCGTTTCGTATTTTAGCAAATGAAAAGACTTGGAGTTGCTCTTAGTGAGTCGCTTTCCAAGTCTTTTTTAGTTATTGTTAAAAAAGGCAGCAATATCGTCTTCACTGAGCCCAATCATTGGATCTATAGTTGCCCAATTTTCTTCAGTTAAGCGATAGTTTTCTTCTGTTTGCACAGGTTTGTTAACAGACTTATCCACAGGTTGTGAATAAGTGTTAACAAGATCTTGGGATAGATTGATATTTTCCGAAAAGTCTTTGTTTTCAAGGGTTTCTGAGGGATCGTTGTTTTTCGTTTTTGTTTGATCGGGTGCCTCTGTTGCCTCGTTTTTAACAATCTTTTCGACAGACTTATCAACAGCTTGTGTATAAGTTTGTTCAAAACGTTGGATGAGATAAGTATTTCGTTTAGCTCCCTCGTTGCGAACGGCATAATCAAAGGCTGCGATTTCCCCTAACATGACTAGTTTACTCTTGGCGCGTGTGATAGCGGTGTAGATGAGGTTGCGTTGTAGCATACGTCCACTTTGTCGTGTGATGGGAAGGATAACGACTGGGAACTCACTCCCTTGAGATTTGTGGATTGACATGGCATAGGCCAGAGTAATCTTATTCCATTCGTTACGAGGATAGATAACCTCATTGCCATCAAAGGACATGTAAATTTCGTCCTGCTTGCTTTCAGTATATTTATCAGGGATGAGATCAGTAATGATTCCGATATCGCCATTGAAGACATTGAGTTCGGTATCGTTGACCAGATGGAGAATTTTGTCGTTCTTACGGAAGAAAATATCATTAAAGGCAAACTGATTGGCCTTTTCTTGAGGATTAAGTAGGTCCTGCATAATGGTATTGAGATTGTTAATTCCAGCCTGTCCTCGGTACATGGGGGCTAAAATCTGCACATCCTGAGCAGCAATCCCGCTCTTTATAGCGGCAGAGACAATTTTAGGAACCATCTGTGGAATATGGTTGGCATTGGCCTCAAAGTAAGAGCGGTCAGCCTTTTTCTCTGTGAAATCAGCAGGTAGTTGACCTTGGCGCATCTGGCTAGCTAAGGTAACGATGGTGGAGTCCTCGGATTGTCTGAAAATTTTGGTCAGAGAAACCTTAGGCAAGTCATCAATCTGCAAAAGGTCAGCCAAGACCTGGCCAGGGCCTACGGAAGGCAGTTGGTCTTGGTCACCCACAATGATGACTTGGGTTGAATCAGAGATACTTTCAAAAAGTTGATTAGCCAACCAAGTATCAACCATAGAAAACTCATCGATGATAATCAAGTCGCAATCGAGATAGTCCTCCAAGGTCTTGAAATCGTCCTCGCTATTGAGGCCCAAATGTCTATGGATAGTGGCGCTAGGGAGTTGGGTGAGTTCGTTCATCCGACGAGCAGCCCGTCCTGTTGGTGCCGCTAAAATAATAGGCAAATCAGACTTTTTGAGATCTAGACCATGAAGGTCGGTATAAGTTTTAATGATTCCGTTAATAACGGTGGTTTTACCTGTCCCGGGACCACCTGTCAGGATGAAGACCTTGCTTTGTAGGGCGTTGATAATGGCATCTTTTTGAACCTTATCATAAGTAATACCAAGTTCCTCTTCCACCTCTTCAAGACTTGCTTGGATTTTGTCCTCTGCACTGATGTCAGGTTGGTCTTTCATGATACGAGTTAGGTGGGTATAGATGCCCTGTTCCGCAAAATAAAGGGTATTATCAAAGATTTTAGTTTCTATATTTTGCACTTTATCCTCTTGGATGAGATTGGTTAATTCCTTCGCGACTAAGGCGGGGTCAAGTTCAATCTGACGAGCACTTTCCAAAAGGATGATAGTTCGTTCAAGCAAGGCTTTGGCTTCGATATAGGTGTCGCCTTCTTCCATACTGGCTTCTAGCAGACAATGAATCAAGGCAGCTCGTAAACGCTCAGGAGCATCACTAGCAATCCCTAGGCGTTCGGCTAGTTGGTCAGCTATTTTAAATCCGATTCCTTGAACTTCCTCTACCAAGAGATAAGGGTGTTCTTCGATAAGATTGAGCGATTCTTCCTTATATTGGTTGAAAATTTGTGAGGCAGCTTTTGGTGTGAGTCCATAGCTGGAAAGTTTGGACAAGATTTGCTCGGTTCCATAGTTAATTTTTAACTTTGCAACGAAGGCTTCTCGGTTTACCTTTGAAAGGTTAGGAATCTGTTCTAACTTGCTAGGATCCTCGAGAATCTTGTCAATAGGGTCTTCACCATAAATCTCGACAATACGCTCAGCTGTTTTCTTACCAATCCCCTTAAAATTGTCGCTGGCGAAATACTTGATAAGACCGCTGGCAGAAGGTTTTGACCGTTCGTAGCGCGTCATTTGGAGTTGTTCACCATATTTGGGATGATTGGTTAGCTGACCCCAGAAGGTATAATCTTCACCTTCCATGACATCTCCCATGGTTCCTGTAACAATGATTTCATAGTCCTCAAAATCACTGTCTGTTTCGTCAATTTCTAAGAGTAGAATACGGAAAAAATTACTAGCGTTTTCGAAAATGACGCGTTCGATAGTTCCTGAAAAATAAAATTCTTGCATGTGTTTTTCCTAGATACATAATAAGGCTGGGTTTCCCCAACCTTATCTTATTCAGTGTTTTTAGTTGTCCTCAACAGTACCAATTTTATTAAGTGGCCAGAGTGGCCAGAAGCGGAATTTAACTTCCCCTACAAGAGCACTCTTGTCAAAGTAACCAACTACTCGACTATCTTTGGAAACAATACGGTTGTCTCCAAGTAGGAAATATTTGCCTTCAGGAACAGTGACAGAGAAGGTCGTGTTGCCGTCAGCATTGGTTGTAAAAGCCTTGGCATCCTTAGCTAGTTGTTGGAAGTAGCTACTCTTGCTCTTGTCATCGTTGTAAGCATATTCTTTTTGTAGCTTATCCTTGGCAAAGGCAGTTTGGAATTCTTTGAGGTATTCTTCCTTGACTTCTTTACCGTTGACAGTAAGTTTATCGTTTTGATAGGTAATGGTATCACCTGGCATACCGATGATACGTTTGACGATTTGTTTCGTCTTACCGTCTTCGACTTCCTTGGCAACGACAATATCGAAGCGTTCAATGGATGTGTGTTTCAAAACGATAACACGTTGATTATTGGCTAGAGTAGGATCCATTGAGTGGCCGTCAACTTGGACAGGGAGCCAAAGGAAGAGGCGAGTCAAAAGGAAAAATGTGATAAAGAGGATAAAGAGTCCCCATTCACGAAGTAAAATGAGGAAGTATTGGGTCCATTTGTTTTTCATAGTTAAGGCCTTTCAGGGTTATTTTAAGCGTTGGTAGGCTTTTTTGGTATTGGCGAAATGATATTTAGCAGTAGCTTGGAGAGCCTGATCTCCGTAGGCTTGAAGAAGCTTAGTTGCCACCTGGTCAGATTTAGCACCAGCACCTGAAGGAAGGGTGTAGCCAACCTCTTGGCTGAGTTTGTCCAAATTTTCCAGGAAGAGATTGCGAGCGATGATAGAGCTCACCGCGACAGCTAAGTATTTCCCTTCAGCCTTTTCTTCTAAAGTAATAGGAAAGTCAAAGCGATTGCCTTCATTCCTGAGGTATTTTTGATAATTTTTCTCACTGGTGAAGGCATCAATGACAATCTTATCTGGTTTAGCACCTGATTGTAACAATAGAAAGATAGCCTGATTGTGGAGAGCTACTTTAACGGACACAGCATTATGACTCTTACCGTCTCCAACCACTTCATTGTACTTTCTAGGCGAAAGAAGGAGTGCCTTGTGAGGAATTTTCTCCTCCAATATAGGTGCAATCTGACGAATCTTGATATCATTAAGATTTTTAGAATCATCGACCCCAAGAGATTTCAAAAAGACATGGTCAGCCGGGGTAACTAGACTAGCTACAACAGCTAGACCACCAAAATAGGAGCCATTTCCGACTTCGTCTGATCCAATTAGGGCTAGGTTTTGCCCATCAGGTGAATGCTTAGGTTCAGCTTGGTATCCAAAACGGCTAGCCAAGACTTCTGGCTTAGCTCCTTGGAAAGTTACCTTTCCTGAAGTATAGGCGATGACACTTATTCCATCGACCTTGGCTGAAAAACTTGCATAAGGATTTTTAGTCGCAGTTGCATAGTTTGCCAGGTCCTTTTGGAGTGTCGAAATCTGCTCTGCTGTCATTTTTAATACGATTGTGCCCATGAAATCTATTTTAGCACAAAAAAGGAGAATTGGTAGATATTTTACAGACTCGAAATCCCTGAAAATTATTTTTCTAGAGAAGTGCAAAGTCTAAAATTTACGAAAGTTAAAATTTAGGATATAATGATTAGAAAGAGAATGCCTAACCATGCTCTTTTTTCCACAATTAGAGAAAATGGGTTGGCATTTAAGTATCGAACACGCCTCAGAGTAAGTGTCTGAATCTTGCTAACAAATGGCGATATAAAAGCAATAAAATAAGGAGAAGCTGCGGTGGCGAATCCGCGACCACCATTGATTGGCAGCTAACAAGCAAATGGCAAATAAGAACCGTTACAAATTTCATTTTGGAGAGAAGAACCTCACGCTAACAACTGATAAGGACAACCTTTTCATGGAAGAGGTTGAGCGTGTTACCCACGAGAAATATAAAATTATCAAAGAGCAGATGAAAAATGCTGACAATGAAACAATCGCTATCCTAATGGCTATCAATTCTTTGTCGACTCAGTTGGAACGCGAAATTCAAGTTGAAGATATGGAAAAAGAGTTGGAAACGTTGAGAGCTAAGCAACTTGAGCAACTCAAGGTTAAGGCGACAGCTACAAATGACGATGAGGATGACGCATGATTGGACTCCTTGTCTTAGCCATTATGGCTTGGAATTTCTACATTGGCTACCGTCGAGGCCTCTTTATGCAAGCTTATTACTTGGTTTCAGTCATTATCGCCATGTGTGTGGCGGCCTATTTCTACCGGTCGCTAGGAGAGGCTATCAATCTTTGGGTACCTTATACCAATCCAACCAAAGATGCTAGTATAGCTTTCTTTAAAGATCAGAACATCTTTTCACTTGACCGTGTCTATTATGCGGGCGTTGCTTATTTTGCTATCTACTGTATAGCCTATTATGGCTTACGCTTTCTTGGTATTTTCTTCCATTTTGTGAGAATTGAGCGACTTGATCAGAGATGTTACCAAGTGGTGGGCGGGGTCTTGGCCACCTTAGTGAGTCTTGTGCCTTTGACTATGTTGGGGAATATTCTTGCGACTGTTCCCATGAATAACATTCAAACGCTCTTGTCATCGAGCTGGGTTTTACGTATCTTGATTAATGGCTATTTTCCAGTTAGTCAGATTATCCAGCATTTGTGGACAAGTGTGATATAGAAAATAGAAGTCTTCCTTGATTAAGGGAGACTTTTTTGTTCTTTGTTTTGGTAGGATATGAAAAAGACCGGACACAAGGTCTCAGTCTTTCTTAACTATATTTACCCTAAGGTTGCAATGGTACATCCGGAACCACCAGCACTCTGTGGGGCATATTCAAAACTTTTAACATGGCGATGACGGCGGAGATATTTGGTAACGGCATCACGGATGACACCTGTACCAATACCGTGGATGATGTCCACCTGACTCATGTTATTAAGTAGGGCTTGGTCAATAAAGGCATCAAGCTCTTGCATGGCTTCTTCGTAACGTTTCCCACGAAGGTCTAGACGGGCACGAGGACCGCCAGATGACTTTTTGGCTTTTTTAACCACGTTAATCTGTTTCTTCTTAGGTTGTTGGGCTTCTGCTTGGGCACGAACAAGAGTGAATTCATCCGCCTTGAGTGTCATCTTGATGAGACCTACCTGGGCTTCCCAGTTACCATTTTTGGCTTGACTGGTAAGCGTACCACGTTGACCATAGGCGGTAACGATGATATCATCTCCGACATGAGGGGCACGCGCAGCCTTTTCTTTCTTGGCCTTACGAAGGACTTTATTCTTAGAGAGGTCCACTTGTGGGGCAAGTTTCTTGAGTTTTCCTTTGGCGTCGATAACTTCATGAGGTTTGAGTTGACTCTTATCGTGAAGATTTTTGAGAATACTATCGCTCTCAGCCAAAGCTGTATCCACCATCTCTTGAATTTCTTTTTGAGCCTTTTCGAGTTCCTTGTCGTACTCATGGGAGAATTCATTATAGAGTTTCTTGACCGCACGGTTGAATTTAAGGTTCTCCTGCTCAACGTTCTTGATGTGCTCCAGACGTTTTTGTGTTTCCACAGTTTGGGCTTCAAGTTGCTCGATGATACGGTTGACATCACTATCAGTATCCGTTAGGTTTTCCGCTTCCTTGACAATAATCTCATTCAAACCGAGGCGGCGAGCAATCTCAAAGGCGTTAGAGCGACCAGGAACTCCCTGCATAAAACGATAGGTAGGACTTAAAGTCGCTGTGTCAAACTCCATGCTGGCATTTTCCACATGTTGCGTCTCAATCCCATAGGCCTTAAGCTCAGGATAGTGAGTAGTAGCCATGGTCTTAATCTGACTCAAACGGAGGTGCTCTAGGATTGCCATGGCTAGACTAGCCCCTTCCTGAGGGTCAGTACCAGCCCCAAGCTCATCGACCAAGATAAGACTGTTGCTGTCGGCAGCGTCCAGAATCTCAACAATGTGGGTCATGTGACTAGAGAAAGTTGACAAACTCTGTTCAATAGACTGTTCATCCCCGATGTCCGCAAAAATCTCTTGGAAAATGGCTACACGACTACCCTTATCAGCCAAAATTGGAAGACCAGATTGAGCCATCAGTTGAGCTAATCCCAGAGTTTTAAGCATGACCGTTTTACCACCGGTATTGGGCCCGGTGATGACAATAGCTGTGAGGTCCTCATCAAAGCGTAAATCGTTGGCTACTGGATTGACCAAAAGAGGGTGACGAACGTTAAGGAGTTGGAGTGTTTGGTTGTCACTAATCTTTGGAATAACTGCCTTTTTATCCTGGAGATAGAGGTATTTTCCTCGAATAAAGTCCATGTGACCCAAAATCCAAGCGTTGTTAGCGATAGCAGCAGCTTGTGGACGGAGTTGATCAGACAATTCATGCAGGATACGGGCCATCTCATGGCGTTCGTCTGCACGTAATTGTGTAATTTCTTCGTTAAGTTGGATAACGGCGCGTGGCTCGATATACACTGTGTTTCCAGAGCTTGAGATGTCATGCACAACCCCAGCAATACGGTTACGGTAGGTATTTTTGACAGGCAGCACTGAACGACCATTACGACTAGCAATCAAACTCTCAGCCAACATGTGACCAGATTTCTTGAGAATGTCTTGCAAGGTCTGGCGAATGGCATCATCGCAAGATTTGAGTTGACGACGGATATTCTGCAACTCAGGGCTAGCAAAATGTTCAATGAAACCACCATCATTGATACTTTGAAGGCTGCCTTGTAGACTTGGGAAGGCCTCAATCTTTTCGAAAAGACGTTTAAGAGCGACGAGCTCAACATTTTCAAGGTCAGCGTAGAAGCGACCAAGGTCAGCTGAAGCTTGCAGCACCTTCTTGATGGCAATAAGCTCCTGAATGTTGAGGTCAGCATCCAATTCCAAGCGACGCAAAGGCTCAGAAATATCTCGCAAGCTACCAATGGCAAAGCCATGGTGCTCTACGAAAATCTCAGCCATTTCTTGAATTTCTGTAAATTGATTTTGAATTCTTTCTGGATTGGTCATAGGTACCAAGTCACGTAACTCCGCCTGAGCCTGTTCAGTCTGCAGGTATTCTGTGAACTGGTCCTTGACCTTGTTAAATTCTAATTGGTCTAAAATCTTTGTGTTCATAGCTTCTATTATAGCACATTTGCCTATGGGGCGTGGAGGTGGGAAATGCCTGAGGTCGTTTTATGAGCGGACTCTTGTCATCAGATGTTGACTAGTTATTTTTACAAAAGAGTCTCCCTAAAATAAGAGATTTTCAATTAAAACCAATGCTCTCATCTATGCTATAATAAACCTATGACTAATCAGAAAAAATTACTCCTAATTGACGGTTCATCCGTTGCCTTTCGTGCCTTTTTCGCACTTTATAATCAAATTGACCGTTTTCGTAACAATAATGGCCTTCATACCAATGCCATTTATGGCTTCCACCTCATGTTGGACAACCTGCTTGAGCGTATCCAACCGACTCATGTCTTGGTAGCCTTTGATGCTGGTAAAACAACTTTCCGTACAGAGATGTTCGCAGACTACAAGGCTGGTCGTGCCAAGACACCAGAGGAATTCCGTGAGCAGTTCCCTTATATCCGTGAGATGTTGGCTGCACGTGGTATCGCCTATTACGACCTAGCTCAGTACGAGGCAGATGACATTATCGGTACCTTGGCTAAGATGGCTGAAAATACCAGTGAGGACTATCACATTACTGTTGTCTCTGGGGATAAAGACTTGATTCAGCTGACTGACGAAAACACAGTCGTTGAGATTTCGAAGAAAGGTGTGGCTGAGTTTGAGGCCTTCACACCTGACTACCTCATGGAGAAAATGGGTATTACCCCCGCGCAATTCATCGACCTTAAGTCTCTCATGGGTGATAAGTCCGATAATATTCCAGGAGTTACTAAGATTGGTGAAAAGACTGGTCTCAAGCTCCTCTTGGAACACGGTTCCCTTGAAGGTATCTATGAGCATATTGATGAGATGAAGAAGTCCAAAATGAAGGAAAATCTCATCAATGATAAGGAGCAAGCCTTCCTTTCTAAAACTCTGGCGACCATTGATACCCAGTCTCCTATTGAAATTGGCTTAGATGATACGGCCTTTACGGGACCTGACCTTGAAAAATTGGCAGCCTTTTATGACGAGATGGGCTTTGTTCAGTTCAAAAATGCCCTTGGTGGAGAGGCTGTTCCGCAGGATTTTGATGTGGCCTATGCAGAGCCTAGTCAAGTGACAGAAGCTCACTTTAGCTCTGACGATTTCTTCTATTTTGAAATCCTCGGTGACAATTATCACATAGAACCTATCATCGGTTTTGCTTGGGGGAATGACAAGCAGATTTATGCGTCTACATATACAGACCTACTCAAATCAGAAGCCTTCCAGGCAGCTCTTTCAAAAGCTGTTAATATCTACGATTTCAAGCGAAGTAAGGTCCTTTTGAGCCATCTAGGTATTGACTTGCCTACGGCTAATTTTGATGCACGTCTGGCCAAGTATCTGCTCTCAACCGTTGAAGACAATGAATTGTCAACCATTGCCCGTCTCTATACGGACCTACCGTTAGAAACAGATGAAGTGGTCTATGGCAAGGGGGCTAAGCGTGCGGTTCCTGAAAAAGATGTCTTACTCAGCCACCTAGCTAAAAAAGTCAAGGTCCTTCAGGTTGCTAAACCGGTTATGCTTGAAAAATTGGCTGAACACGGTCAATCAGAGCTTCTCTTTGACATGGAGTTACCACTGGCAAATGTGTTAGCTAAGATGGAAATCGCTGGTATTAAGGTTAAGGGACAAACCCTTAACGAGATGGCAGTGGAAAACCAAGTAGTCATTGATAAATTGACCCAAGAAATCTACGAAATGGCGGGCGAGGAGTTCAATATTAACTCGCCTAAACAGTTGGGTGTTATCCTCTTTGAAAAGATGGGTCTACCTTTGGAATACACTAAGAAAACCAAGACAGGTTACTCAACAGCTGTGGATGTCCTTGAACGATTAGCACCAATTGCTCCAATTGTAGCTAAGATTTTGGAGTACCGCCAAATCACTAAGCTTCAGTCTACCTATGTCTTGGGGCTTCAGGATTATATCCTTGAGGATGGTAAAATCCATACCCGTTATGTGCAAGATTTAACTCAGACAGGTCGTTTGTCATCAGTGGATCCCAACTTGCAAAATATTCCTGTTCGCTTGGAGCAAGGTCGTCTCATCCGTAAGGCCTTTGTCCCATCGACTGAGGACGCAGTGCTTTTAAGCTCGGATTACTCACAGATTGAGTTGCGCGTGCTGGCTCATATTTCGGGAGATGAGCATTTGATTGCAGCCTTTAAAGAGGGGGCAGATATCCATACCTCTACAGCCATGCGTGTCTTTGGCATTGAAAAGCCAGAGGATGTCACACCTAACGACCGTCGTAATGCAAAGGCTGTTAACTTCGGGATTGTTTATGGCATTTCTGATTTTGGTCTTTCTAACAACCTTGGCATTAGCCGTAAGAAGGCCAAGGAGTATATCGACACCTACTTTGAACGTTATCCTGGTATCAAGGCCTATATGGATAATGTGGTTCGTGAAGCCAAGGATAAGGGCTACGTAGAAACTCTCTTCCACCGCCGTCGTGAGTTGCCAGATATTAATTCTCGTAACTTTAACGTCCGCAACTTCGCAGAGCGTACAGCTATCAACTCTCCTATCCAAGGAAGTGCTGCTGATATCCTCAAGATTGCTATGATTAACCTAGACAAGGCTCTGGTAGAAGGTGGCTATAAAACTAAGATGCTCCTACAGGTGCACGATGAAATCGTCCTTGAGGTGCCAAACGACGAACTTGTAGCGATGAAAGTCTTGGTTAAAGAAACTATGGAAGCTGCAGTCGAACTCGCTGTCCCTCTCATCGCAGATGAGAATGACGGCCGCACATGGTATGAGGCAAAGTAAAACATGAAAGAAAATTTTCCATTTACCTATTTTCTCTTGCGCTACATGCTAGGATTTCTGGCCGTTGTTCTGGCTATCGTAGCAGTGTTGGTGATTATCACCTACTTTATGACCAAGTAGAAATAGGCAAAAAAGCTGGACTGAGGTCCGGCTTTTTTGCCTATTGAAAAACACCAGATATGCTAGTGGTTCCGAAAAGTTTTTAACGATGTATCAAAAAAGTCCCCCTAAAGTGTTATATTAGATAGGGGTTCCCGACCAGTAGCTAATATACTAATGAGACTTGCTAGTCGGGTCAGCTAGCAAAGGTGGTGCTGAAGTGGAACTATTCGGTGGTTTTTTAAGCCTTGGCCGGTAGCAGAGGCTTTCATCCGAAGAGCAAGTTACAAGTTCTAATCTATGAACTTAGAAAGGAAGGAATAACTTAGAACAGCTCTCAAATAAATTTGGAATAAACATTTCTAATTTTAGTTATATAATTAAATTGATTAGTCGTTAACCTTTATTTTATAATTAGATAAACAAATTTGAATTTCTGGAGTAGTAGTGCAATGAAAAAGGATAAATATAAGAATTTGATTTTCGCATATACGGTTTTATATACATTTGTAACGGTGCTAAACAGCATTTTGTATTTATATAACGGAATATATGAGGATCCGAGCGGAAACTGGCACGAAATAGACAGAGCAATCATAGTTTTAATAGGTGTAGTGGCATATGCTCTTGTTACAGAGCTGATTATAAAGCCTATGGTTCTAAGATATGCAGTTTCGTACATACCGACAGTTTTGCTTGCATTTTTTTATGTATGGTCTACGAGCTTTAGAGAAAATTTAGCTCAGTCCGCGTATATGGACATCTGGATAAATTTCACGTCTATGTTCGTTATATTTTGTATAGTCCATTTTATTGTGTACAAATGTAGAAAAAAGAAAGAGACAATGAAGTAAATTAATTCCAATTTATAGGATTGTATACGGCAAAGGTAGCAATTGAATATGGTAAAATTACTGATGGCTTTTTTAAAGCAGGACTTGTGCCAAAAGAAGTTGGTCCTAGTGGTGGAACATTAGCATTTTTACCCAAAGGAGTATCTTTGACTGGTTCTGTAATGTCATCGCCAAATGAGAAAGCCGATGATCAGTCAGATAAAAGTAAGGATCGTATCTGGGGTGGGTAGTCACTTTATGGCACCACAGACGATAGTTATTTCTTCTACAAAGTAGACTAATGATTAACAAGCTGAAACTGAAACGTTTCGGCTTTTTTGTTTTCGTCATAGTGACATTTATGTCACTATTTTTTATTGGCCGTATTACCTATAATAGAACCATAACTGAGAACAGCGACAGGAGTTCTTAATAAAAAGGAGTGTCGTACTATGATTGAATTTTTGATGTCAAAAAATGTGACTTATTTGGAGTTGTTTTATATCTTTTTGGGAGTAGTTCTTTCAAAGGTATACCTTGCTTTGCGTGGCCGGAAGCACGCTAAACGTGACGTATAACAAAAAGGGTAGCACTCAATGCTATCCTTTTTTGCTGTCTTCATAAGTTTTAATCATTTTCTTTTGTGGTGTGGCCATTGGGAACTGGTCGAAGTCCTCAGCCGCTACCCAGCATAACTCCTTATCGGTAGTGAGTTTGTCGTCATTGACGCTACCTTCTACCATCTCGATGGTCCATTTTTGGTGGCTGAAGGTATGTTTTACAGGTGTAAAATCATTGTTCGTCCACTCTGGATTAAGGGCATAATTTTCTTCAAAAATAGCCTTTTGAGAGACTGTCTCGAGAATATAATCATCCTTTTCAAAAAGGCTGAGTTGTTGACCAATAAAGTCCGTTTCCATGATAGGGAAGGACCAGAAACCACCTAGCAGACGTCCCTCGATATTTTTTTCGAGCAGAAATTCACCCTTTGCATTTCTGATAATAAAAGCTTGAATTTGCATAGGTTTAGGCTTCTTCTTAGGCAATTTGATAGGGTACTTGTCATAAGTTCCATTGAGATAGGCTGCACAGAAAAAGCGAATAGGGCTTTCGTCTGGTCTTGGATTTTTAGCCGATTCGATATCGGTCCCAAGGTCCATAAGCGCCTGATTAAAGTCCCCTGGACGGTCAGGGTCAATCAAAATGTCCATAATCGCTTGGAAAATCTTACGATTTTTGGCGTCTCCAATATCGTAATTAACCTCAAAGAGACGAGCCATGACTCGCATAACATTACCATCAACAGCGGGTTCTGGGAGCCCAAAGGCGATGCTAGAAATAGCACCAGCAGTATAGGGCCCGATGCCCTTGAGTTTGGCAATATTGTCATAAGTATCTGGAAACTGACCATCAAAGTCATCCATGATTTGTTTAGCAGCCTTTTGCATGTTTCGGACACGTGAATAGTAACCTAACCCTTCCCAAGCTTTGAGAAGCTTCTCTTCTGGAGCTTCAGCCAAATCTTTAACTGTTGGAAACCAGTTTAAAAAGCGCTCGTAATAGGGAATGACAGTCTGAACCTGGGTTTGTTGTAGCATGATTTCACTGACCCAGATATAGTAGGGATTTTTAGTTCTTCGCCACGGTAGGTCTCGTTTCTCTCGATCGTACCAGTCCAGGAGGGTACGACGAAAAGAGGCGATTTTCTCAGCATCCCACATGACAATGCCGTATTCTTTTAAATCTAACATGTCTCTATTGTAGCAAAGAAATCTTTTTTCAAAAAATTATGCGTTTTTCTGTTAAAAAGATTGACAAAAGTAAGCGTTTACATTATACTAAGAGTGTAAAGAAGATAAGGATTCATCAAGGAGGTAAAAGCCATGGTGAGAGTCAATATTTCAAGGTACAAAAACGGAGACTGAGATCTCTAAACAAAACAGTAGGCAAAACAAATAACTTTATCAATCATCTCTGAGGAGCGTGACCGCATGACAGTAGGACGTTACAAGAACGGAGATTAATTCAGTCGCATAAAATAGCTACAAGGGAGTGATACCACCAGAAGTCGAAGGCTAAACTCAAATCTGTTAACTTAAGAAGAAGTGAGGTAAAGCTCATGAGAAATGTTAGTAGGTATAAAAAAGGAGACACTTAGGTTGTTGCGTAAAATAGCCTAAGGAGTGATACCCATGCCACACGAAACGTAAATCCTATATTCTTAAGATGAACGAGGTGAGTTCATGAAATATATCAGTAGGTATAAAAACGGCGATTAAAAATGTTGCATAAAATAGCTACAAGGGAGTGATACCACCAGAAATCGAAAGCTAAACTCAAGATTAACGTCAAAAAGTGAGGTAAAGCTCATGAGAAATGTTAGTAGGTATAAAAACGGAGACACTTAAGCTGTTGCGTAAAATAGCTTAAGGAGTGATACCGATGCCAAATGAGTAAACTATCGACAAAAGTTAAATGCTTAAATCTTGTAACAAAGTACCGAGGTGACGCTTATGTTGATGTTTGATGTAAGTCGTTATAAGAACGGCGACAAGTAAATCTCATTGAGTGGTCAATGGGGAGATAGGTCTCAAATCATACGAATCAGAGGTGATTACTATGATGATGAATTTAGGACGTTATAAAAATGGAGACACTTCAAGTTATTGCATAAAATAGCTTAGGGAGTGATACCAATGTAATAGAAAATTTACAATACAAAAAAGTTATTTGTAAGTTGATGGAGGTAATCTATGATTGCTAGGTATAAAAATGGTGACACACAATGACTCCTCCTTATGAAAATATTTTTTACAAAATTCCAAAAGGATGTTCTAATGACAATTGAAGAATCTTAAAAGCTCATTCTAGCGTGTAAGAATGAGCTTTTTGATATGTTGAATTTTGCTGAAAGTTACTTAATCCTTATTGTTTAACTGGACCTTTCGTAGGAGAGCCAGTCTTTTTTGTTCTTCGACTAGAGCCATAAAGATTTGGTATTGATTTTTAAGATGCGGCAGGAAGCTCTTAGGAATCTTGCTATCAAAGCTTAGGTTGTTCAGAAATATGGGGGCGCTACTGTCTCTATAGATTTGTCCTTGGAAGAAGTAGTTGTCGGTCACGATATCAATTGAGATACGTGATGAGCGCCATCGACGTTTGCGCATGTACTTGGGTTTCCAACGAATCTTAAGTTGTTGGTCCTTGATATACCACCCCATGATGTCTATTTTAGCGGTCTGTTTCGTTTTGTCATCACAGTAGGTTACTGGTACGCTTAGAACCTGTTGGCTTCTTGGTGAGGTTAAGAAGGGATGAAAATCAGGAATGAAGTCGTAGTCCTTGCTGGATACTTCCGAAAGACCGTTTTCTTCTCGTATTTTGCTACGACTGGCGTACTTGAAGAAGTCAAAACTCTTATCCTGTCTTTCTAGTCGATCAGCCTCTAATTGATATCTTGCCACCTGATCACCGATATTTTTAGTCGTCTTGAGGTAACGCATGATTTCTGCATCCTTGTAGTAAAGAGCGACGAGATTTTTTAGACGCTGACTAGGGTCCAGAGAGTGTAACTTGTCTGGAAAAGACAAGATTTGTATGCTATGAACAGAGGCCAAAGGGACAGCAGCGATGCCTGATAAGACCTTGTCTTGTTCAAAGAGGGAGACGGTATCAAAATGACTGGTATGTCCAAGCGAATGTCTTATGTCAACAACAAAGAGGTTATTGTCCTGTTTAAAAGTGATAATATAGGTATCACTCGGACCTAAGTTTTTAAGGTTATATTCTAGGGAAGTAATAGGAATATTATAGTAGTGGTTAAAGGTTGGAAGTCCTAGTTTTTCTCCTAATTTCTTTTTATGATAAAGCATTCTCTTATTTTAGCATGAAGTTTGACCGGAGAAAAGATGACGCATAGGGCTTAATTTTTTTATGAGGGAAAATTTCTAACTCTTTACCTATGTGTCCCGATTTGGAAGAATAAAAAAATTACAAAGAGAGCGTTAAGAGCGTTCTCTTTTATTTGTTAAAAAAATCTAATTTGGAGGTTAGGGATGACACCTAGCGAGCAAAATTCACGAGAAGCTATTATTTCTTTTTTGATGGAACAAACAGGGTTATCACGTCAGGAAACAGTCACCAGTATTGAAGAACTTGAAGCTTTTGGCTTAGTCGGTTTTGCTTCCAACGGTGATTTCAGACTGAAAGAGGTATAAGTAATGACAAAAATTCAGATGATTACAGCAGACGAATTTCAAACGTCAGAACGTTTCTATGCATTGCCCAAAATTCTTTTTGAAAGTGACCGCTATAAACAAATGCGGATTGATACTAAAGTTGCTTACGCAATTCTAAAAGATCGCTTGAGTCTTTCCCTGAAAAATAACTGGATTGACGAAGCAGGATATATTTATCTAGTTTATTCAAATGCTAATTTGATGGAAATTTTGAATTGTTCAAAATCAACACTTCTAAGAATTAAAAAGCAATTGACTGAGTACGGCTTGATTTATGAAGTTAAGCAGTCAAATAGTCAAAAAGGTACCCTCGCAAATAGAATATACCTAGGTCAATTAATTGACGACAAATCTACTAGAACCCTTGTAAACACCGACTTTTCTGAACCAGACACCCCCCCGGTGTCAGATTTAGACCAGGGGGGTGTCAGATTTAGACCAGGGGGGTGTCAGATTTGGACTAGAGGGGTACCAGATTCAGACTAGGGGGGTGTCAGATTCAGACACTAATGATACTGATAACAGTGATACTAATATTAGCGACACTGACATTCCTTCTGAGGATGACGAGGAGATAGCCTACCCTAGTCAAGATGATAAATATCAAAACACGCTAAACCGAAAAGTTGATGAAGCGACACAGTACGATAGAGATTATATTTGGGGACTTGTATATGAACGTCTAAGACAAGAGAGGTTCTCAAAAGCTTCAGCAGACTTTGTAATGCGCCACTTTGATGAACGTTATCAATACGCCCTGGAAAATATGCGCTATGCATCCTCTACAGAAAAAATTGCAGAATTTGTCTTTAATGGCATCCTAGCTGTTTTCAATCAAGAGAGACGAAAACAAGAAAATGCTAATGGATGACCTGGCAAATATAAGTGAGTACCTTCTTGAAAGCATGACCTGGATAAGTCGTTAAACTGTCACAAATGTTTTCAGGAGGTAGCAAAATGAAATTTGCTAACAAACTTATGCTTGCAGTCACTCTTCTTGGAGTGGGTGGTGCAACGATCAGTGCTATTCAGCACAAGACAGGTGATAATGTCGCACACGCAGACACCCCTGTTCGACGTTACTATGAGTACCGTCGAATTGGTGGCAGACTCTATTACCGTAGTGTCCTAAAAGGCTATGCTAACGGAGTTGGATGGGTTTACGACAGCGTTGGCCCTTGGATTTCAACTGGTATGTAACAAGCTGCTTTAGCTTTGACCTAAGCAGGTCTTAAAACTGCTTGATGTTCATTGAAAACTGAATAATAATCTTTCGTCCTGATTAGTGATACTGAAGGCATAAAAAAAAGAAATGGGGGCGAAAGCGTAGCTAGTAGAAGTATATCTAGCGCCTGGTATCAAGTATAACAAGGGCACACTTACAAGAAGTGAGTGCTAACGAGGTAGGACCCACAGTTAAAATTGTGTGGTTGGTCAAGCGGGCCGTGGCTACCAGCCTTAATGAGTTCGAGGTGAACAAAGCTATAAACCTTACGTAAAAATGCAGATTTAACTATGGTTAAACAAAAGCAAAAAAAGGAGTTCGAAATGAATGATACTCTTTTGAGATTATCCGATCTCAGGCAACTCGGTCTTGAAGGTGGTGTAATGCTATATCTTCAAGACGGTACCGTTGCCAAATGTCGGCCAAAGTTCGCAGCAATTCAAAAAAAAGAGCGAAAAAATGGACGACTTGTAAACGTGGAAGAGATTGTGCCTTTTGCAACTATATTTCAAGCAATATCAGTCGTTAAACGAAATAATTTAGTTATTGCAAGAAAATTTGTGCAAAACAACCAATCCTTCCTTCGCTTAAGCGGTGTCGGTTATCACCGCAAGGAAAAGAAAAGAGAGGTATGAGACTTTGAATAAAGCAAAATTTATTTCACTTATCTCAACAGCAGTGCTTGCAACTGCATCATCAGGGGTTTTCGCTGATGAAACAACGCCTGTTATTGACGGGTCAACTAGCCCAACGGTTAGCGTGACTGCTCCTGTTCCAACAGACAAGGCTCCTGATACAAGCGCTAGTCATGTATCAGACGGGACTGGTGTTACAGCACCTACAACACCTGTGACACCAACTCCTTCGACAACACCAAAGACTGAGGAAAAGCCATCCACTTCTGAGACGGTGACTCCTACTGTTCCAACAGATAAGTCAACAGACAAGGCTCCTGATACAAGCGCTAGTCATGTATCAGACGGGACTGGTGTTACAGCACCTACAACACCTGTGACACCAGCTCCTCCAACAACACCAAAGACTGAGGAAAAGCCATCTACATCTGAGAAGGTGAAGTCAAAAACAACCGCTTCTAACAGTCAAATTCCTGATCCAAATAAGGTAACGGATAAAGCTCCTGAAGCTAAACCGTCAACTGAGAAACAAGCAGCAGCCACTGAAACAGAGGCGTTACCACACACTGGTGATGATGACACTGCCCTTACAGTAAGCCTTACAAGCCTAGGCGCATTTCTTATTGCAGCAGGACTTGGTTTCTTGCCAAAACGTAAGAAGGACTAGATGGATTACCTAAAACCAATTTTAGGAATTCTTTTATCATTTGTAATTTTAACTGGTCTTAATATGCTATACATTTTAATCGGCCGTTATATTACAAATTTTAAAAAATTATCAGGACGGTTTGAATGGCTTGATAAACCCGTCTTAAAGAAGAGGTCTTCATCAACCTCTACACAAAAAAACCCCGACGGCCATCGGGGTTAGTTAAAAATTTATAAAAATTTAAAACTTACATCGACATTATAGCATAATAATGTCAGAAAATAAATAAACCTAATCATTAAAATACAAGCCAGTTAGATTTCATTTAACCAAAAACTACGATAAGACATTGGTTAGTAGCGAGTGCTTTTAGGAGCGTAACGGGGTTCGATTCCCTGGCTCGTTATTTGTTTGAATATTGACCTAGATAAGTCAATAAACTGTCTATGAAATCTAACTGTCCTTTGTATAGATGGAGGTTCTATCATGATTGAATATAAACAAGAAGCTCCACAAGTCATCTTACTAGAAGATGAACCTTGTGTGATCATTGAAGAAGACTAACTAGAGGCTGATGCCTCTTTTTTGCGAAACAAAGGAGAAATTAAAAAATGGAAGTTGTTACAAAAATTATTACTGTCATGGGTGCTTTGGTTGCTATTGGTGGCCTAGGATGGGCATTTGTAGGGGCAATTGAGTTTTTCCAAGGAAAGAAAAACCAAAATGCACAACAAACCGATAACGGAATGGCAGGTATGGTTTATGGTGGCGGACTAGCTGCTGTATCAGCAAGTATTGCAGCTGCAATTGTTGCTGCAATCAACTCAATTCAATTCTAAAAGGTATTTAGAGAAATATCAAAGCATTAGTAATTATGATATAATAAGAAAAAGATTAGGAAAGAGGTTGATGATTATGAACAGAGAAGAATGGATTAGTTATTATGAAAGTATTAACGGCCATAAACCATCTGTCTTAGAGGTTGCTAAAGCTGAAAAAGACGGTGAAATTTTCGTTCTCTATGAGTCATCTAATCCATCAGTAATTGATGATGACAGCTATACCTCTTATAATGAGAACACCTATACACATAAAAACACTGTTCGAAAAAAAATCGCTTCAGTAATAGGTATGTTTTTCAGATGTATTTGGGCTGTTTTACTAGGTCTATTTACAGTTGCAACTTGGATATTTTCCATTGCGTTATGGATTGTAGGTTTTCTGATTCATATTGTATCTTTAACTTTAAGTTTCATTTTTACTTTTGCACGTTTTTATTAACTGAAGAGTATCATATAAAAAGTAATATGCCATCAATATTTGAAAAATAAAATGGGGGTAAAATTATGAATAAAACAACTAATGATTATAAAAGACCAAAATTTCTAAACCTAGCTTATAGCCTTGTATTTGGTAGTATTATCGGTTTAACAATTATTGTTTTAATTTTAAATTTTATTGCTACATTCTTTAAGTAAATAAAAAAACAAGTACCAATTATGGTACTTGTTCAGAACGTTGACAAACCCACCAGCAATAGAAAGATTGCCATTTTGTAGGTTGGGTACCATATAGTGAAAACTCTTAGAAATACTGATGTAGAGCTATTCTTAAGGGTTTTTTACTTTTTCTATTTTAAAAAAACTGAAGATTGAGAGTATCATTTAATTGATACTCTTTTATTTTATGCCTAATCGCAAGAGAGGAGGAGTATGGACGAATTAGTACAAAATATGACCAAAAGTCTTCGGCAATACAACGGTGAGGCTAACCGTGCAGTGATAAAAATTAACACAAGTTTTATGGTAGTTGGTTTCATTATCGTGAGCTTTTTCTTGTTGGTAGAAATGATGTCATGGTACAAATACTTGAAACAACAAGGTGGAGAAATGACATATCGCCTCATGTTAGAAGTAGCCTTAAAATACCTTATTGCTTACTTTTTAGTAGCTATGTCTAGTCAAATTATTGTAGCTATTATACAAATTACCAATTTACTGACACGTATGGTTGGAGCAAATATTACAAATAATCTATTTGAATTTGAAGCCCTCAAAAAGGGAAACTGGGCGATTAGAATTGTTGTAAATTCACTAGCTTATATTGCAGGTGCAATTGCACTTATGCTTACTAATATTATGGTCTTTATGAGATTTATTGAGTTGTACGTTCTTAGAGCAGTATCACCTTTGATAGTTGCCTTTTGGATGTCTGATGATACAAGAAGTATTGCAACAAATCTATTGAAGCGTACAGCTGCAACAGCCTTTCAGGGAGTCCTAATAGTTGTTCTATTGGTCATCTGGCAGGCTTTCAAGTTAGATCAAAATGTAGAATTAGCTAAAGCTGACTGGTTGAAAACTTTTGCGGCTGGTTTCTCATATATTGGTAAGTGTGTGATATTTATATTGATATTATATCGTTCACAATCAACTGCAAAATCTCTTTTACAATCTAATTAAAGGAGGCTAATCGATTGAATAAAAGTAAATTAGGGTCGATTTTCCTAAAAGAAATTGACCAGTATGAAAGGTCGGTAGTAGGCGGTATGACGGCCCGTATTTTTATAATGGTCTTAGGTGTAGGTGCTGTCGTTATGATTGGTGTCTTACCAACAGTTTTTTGGTCTATTCCTGACTTATACATGTATATGGTGGTTGTTCTAGGAACACCGCCTTTTATTGTCTATGGGCTTAAGTTAGACGGGATTGTTAAAGAACGGTTGCTATTTATATTAACAATTCAAGAAAGAAGCTATCAAACTGATGATGATTTCACAGCATTTGGAAATAAGGAGGTAACTTATGGTAATTCTGCCTTTTCGCAAGCAAAAGATGTCCACGAATGGAATTAAGCCATCTCTTACACAAGAGGAGCTAGAACGTGGGAAACAGCTACAAAGAGCGTTAAAAAAATCAACTCAAAATACAATTAAGTATACAAGTCTTTTTGAAGACGGACTCATGCACATTACAGGTCGTGAGTTTTCACGGACTTATGCCTTAGGGGATGCTAACTACATTACTGCAAGTGATGATGAAAAATCAGATATTATAGATTATTATGCTGATGCTTTAAATGTCTTAGACAGTGATAACACCTACCAACTCACGGTCATTAACCGTCCTTTACCTGACAATGCTGTAGAGCAAATTTCTTATGATAGAGTAAATGATGGTTTCAATGATTATCGTGATGAATACAACAAAATAATTAAAGATCGTTTTGATAAGGAACAAAATAACTTTGAGGTTAAAAAATTTGTTACAGTTTCTACAATAGCTGAAGATAGAAAAATGGCCTACCGTAGGCTTAATGACGTTGAAAACAACTTTACAGCTCAATTCCAGGCGGTAGATGTTGATTTCAAGGTATTAAATGGCTCAGAGCGATTAAATATATTCTCTGATATTCTTAGAGGTAATCCATACTTGAACCTTGATTACCGTGACCTTATCCGAAGTGGTCTTGGTACCAAATCGTTTATTGCACCTGGTTCAATTTGGTTCCAACCTAAAATGATGAAGATTGATAATCAATTTGGACGTGTAATGTTTGTCAGAAATTATCCGAATTTCCTTAATGATCGTTTGATTAAGTCGCTCGTAGATGTTGGTATTGAATTAGTTATCAATGTTTTAGCACGTCCTTATGATGTAGGTGAGTCCTTGAAAAAAATCAATAATGCAGAGGCGGCTATCAAAATGGATATGGTCAAAAGTCAAAAAGCAGGGGCTCGTGATGGTATTTCACAGGAACTTGCCACTGGTGGGGTTGCTGCGGAACTTGCTGAAGAAGCCGAAGTTTGGAAGTCTGAAATACAGGATAATGACCAAAAAATTTATTCAGGCATTTTCACAGTCTTCTTTAAAGCGGATAGCGAAGAAGAGTTAGAAGACTTTACAAGCCGAGTTAAGGCTGCTGGACGTAAGCATGGCGCAGAATTTGATGTGGCCTTTTATCAACAAGAAAATGGTCTTAATTCAACTTTACCGATTGGTATTCCATTCCTTGAAGTGAAACAAAATTATATGCGTGACATGACAACCTCTAATATTGTGACACAGGTCCCTTTCACGAACGTTGACCTTCAAAGTAAGAGCCCCTGGGCAGTCTATTATGGGCAAAACCAATTAAGCCATAATTCGATTACCCTTGATCGTCAACGTGATTTGAATACACCTTCAGGTGTTATTCTTGGGAGCTCAGGAAGTGGTAAGTCGGTAACAGTTAAATCAATGGAAGTAATTCCAACATTATTGAAAAACATATATGATAGAGTCATCATAGTAGACCCTGAAGACGAGTATAGTGATATCGGACGAGAATTTGGAGCGCAGATGATAGATATTTACCCAGGTTCTCAGACTCACCTTAACCTACTAGATTTGCCTGATATGGATAAACTGGATGCTGAAGATGGAGATCCAATTGCTCAAAAATCTTCATTGTTGATTGGTTTCTTTGAAAACGTACTTACAGAAGTTACAGATGCCCAGGTGTCTATTATTGACCGTGTAACTCACTTAACTTACGAACGTTTCCAAGATAAAGGACGTATGCCAACCCTTAAAGATTGGCATGATATTATGTTAGATCAACCAGAACAAGAAGCTAGAGATATGGCAATTGCTTCTGAAACCTATGCTAAAGGTTCTCAGGATATTTTCTCTTATGAAACAAATGTGGATATCAATGACCGCTTTGTTATCTTCAATTTGAAAAAACTTGATGGGAAATTGAAGCCTTTCGCACTGATGGTTATTCAAGACTATATTTGGAATATGGTTGTTAATAATCAAGGAAAATTCACTACACGTATTTACTTTGATGAAATGCAAAACCAATTTCAAACTGATAATCAGGCGCTATTTTTCACTAACTTGTACGCCCGTGTCCGTAAATATGGGGCAATCCCTACGGGAATTACTCAGAACGTGGAAACGTTGCTTGATCGTACTGAAGGACGTAAGCTGTTAAACAACTCAGAATTTGTTGTACTTTTGAAACAAAAAGGGTCTGATGCCCGTGAATTGGCAGCTATGTATGAATTGACAGAAAGTCAATTAAGATACGTAACGAAACCTAAAGCAAAGGGAACAGGTCTTATTATTGCAGGCGGAACAGTGGTTCCTTTTGAAAACCCAATCCCAAGCACTACGAAATTATTTAAACTAATTGCAACAGATGCTTATTCTGAAGCAGGTGCATAGAGGTGATAGATAATCACCTCTTTTTTCATATCTAAATAGAAAGGGGTGATTATTTCTTGAGTAATAATCAATCGTCAAAAAGTAGATACTCTCAAAGAAAACAAGAAATCAGTCAGGCTGTTCAAAGGCATAATAACAATAGAGGCCGAATTGCACAGCGAGGTGCGAATAAAGAGTATAAAAAAGCTAAGGTCGCTTATCGGGAAGCTGCTAAGAACTATCGTGAAGGAGGGGGAGCTGAAGCTCTCAAACTCAAGAAGAAGAGTAAAGAAAACTTAAGGATTGCTCGTAAGACAAAGAAGATAGTTAAAAAGACAAACCCTACACAAACCCGTCAGACTGTAAGAATGGTTGGAAAAACAGGTTTAAGTATGGGAAGCTCTTATATTGAGACTGTTCTTAATCAAAACGAAGACACGGCTGAGGGAGTTAAAGCGCTACGAACAGCTAATAGCATGAGATATAGCGCTCGTAAGGCAGGGCGTAGTTTTGGAAAAGTCGCTAAAAAAACTGGAAAAGGGGTTGTTAAAGCCCCTCGTTTTGCCAAACGTTCAACCAAATCAGCGGGAAGAGTCGCAAAGAGGACAGCGAAGAATGCCAGGCGTGCTGCTCAGGCAAGTGTCAAAGGGTTCAGAAGAGCCTTGCAAGTAGCTCAGTTAGCTATTAAGGCTGCTGCTTCTGCTGTCAACGGAGCAATTGCATTCTTTGCTACCCCAATTGGTTGGGGGGTGGCTGCTGTTGCAGCTTTACTTCTTTTAATTGTCATTATATCAGGGGCATTTTCTTCAAACATTGTCCAACAAACAGATTTCAGTCTAAATGACTCCTGGGTCCAATTATCTAAGACAGACCGTAAAAAATCGAATGATAAGGTTGAATACTACACAGATATTGATGAAATTCTGTTATACATGAATTACCGTTACGGAGGAGAATGGGAACCATCTGCCAAGTGGGAAGATGGTAATGGTGGAAAATGGGCAGGGAAATTTGGCCTAAACCATTTCTCAGATGCTCTTGATGATATTTGGAAGCAGGAAAACGAAGACCCAAACAACCTGAAGACAATGAAAGATGTCTATACAAACGGGAAAGAGTGGACCAAACTCAGTAAGTCTGATCGTGAAGAATATGAAGAAATTCTTGAAAATGCAAAGGAGTCAGGTAAATATCCTGGAATGCAAGAGCTTCAAAACCCTCTGTATAATGCTGCTGATGATAAAAGTCAGTCTGAAGGAGTCATGATAGAAAAACGTTATGGTTATACAGCAAAAGATAAGTTTAGCTATAACACAACTATTAAGGCCTCTTCAGGTCAAAAACTTTATGCGCCTATGGACGGAAAAGTTGAGGTTGGAAAATCTACACTAAAGACCTTCAAAACGAACCTTCCAAAGGATAAAAAGGAAAGCGAAGAAAAGAAACAGAAGACTAATATCATTATCTATACAGATGATGCGGAGTTTATTTTCTATAACGTATCAGGATCCCGTGTCAAGTCTGGAGACAAGATTGAAGAGGGGACTGAATTAGGGTCTGTTCAAGGTAATGGACAAGAAATTGCCTATGCTAAACGCAAAGAGACTTTGGACAAAGACGATAAAGACGACAAACGATATTATGACGAAGCCAAATATCTTGAGAAACGTGATGAAGATAATGAGGATGCCAGAACCTTCACCCGTAACGTAGATAAAAAAGGGAAGAAGATTGATAAATGGCAAATCGTCAATCCTGGCTTTTACTTTCCTTTTGTCGCCTATAGCCAACATACTCAAGTGACAGCGACAGAGACAGCAGGTGAAATGAGCGGACGGGCAAAACAACTTTATGATTTAGTCAAGAAGTCCCTTCCTGAAGCAACCGACAACGGAATTGCTGCAATGGCAGGGTGTTTTGGTGTAGAGTCTCAAATTGAGCCTAAACGTGCTGAAGGAGATTATCTCTCCCCTCCTGTCGGAGCTTCTGCTGATTCATGGGAAAATGAAGAATGGTTGAATATGGGAGGGCCCGCTATTTATGGTGGTGGTTTCCCCAATATCCTTCACCGTGGTCTCGGCCTAGGTCAGTGGACAGATACAGCAGATGGTGCAACACGTCACACCCTTTTACTTGAATATGCCAAGAAGATTGATAAAAAATGGTACACACTTGACGCTCAAATCCGTTTCATGCTTGAAGGGGATAACCCCTACTATATCAATATTTTGAAAAGCGTATTGACAAGTAATGATGATGTAGATACTCTGACGAGTCGTTTTCTTTCCCAATGGGAAGGTGTTCCAGGCGATAAAATCAGCGAACGTCAAAAGATTGCGAAACAGGCTTTGACCTGGTTCCATCAAACACCTAAGAGCTCAGGAACAGGTTCAGGGCCAGGAGGCACTAAGGCCTCTTCTTGGGACTTCCCTAGTGAATACGAAGGAAAACTAAAATGGGGTCAACCGTCTAGCAACACTGTCACAGGTTACCCAGGAAACAATTATCCTGCAGGACAGTGTACGTTCTATGTTTGGAACCGAGTCCACGAAACTTGGGGGCTTGATGTGGCTCCACAACTTGGGAACGGTCAAGATTGGGTTGCTAACCTTGTTGCTCAAAACGGTTGGCATACTACCTCAACCCCTCAAGTTGGGGCCGTATGTTCAACTGCTGGTGGCTTTGACGGTACTTTAGGTATCTATGGGCATGTAATGTTTGTTGAGCACGTCAATGATGATGGTTCATTCTTGGTTTCTGAGCTTAACTATACTTTTGTCCAAGATAAGGTCCATTGGAGGGTTGTCAATAATGCAAATTATTATAGTTTCGCTATGCCTCCTGGACAGTAAAATACAATGAAAGAAAGGTCTATTATGATTGATACATTCAAAGTTAAAATTTTAAAAGGAGTAGGAATTGCTATTGTGGTGGTTCTGATCTTCGTTATTGGGTTCGGTGTTGGACATATTGGAAAGTCAACACAGAAAGTGTCAGCTCCTAAAACAAAAAAAGTTGCTGAAGGAACAGAATTGACCCAGGACTATATCAGGAAATTCTTGATTGCCTATTACACGAAGAAGGACCTAGAGGAGAACCGTTCTCGTTATAAACCATTTATGACTGATGGACTATATACGTCTGTTGTCAATATGGAAAATGAACCCGTTAATCAAACTTATAAGGGTTATGTGGTTGACCAGGCTTTCAAATCAGCTGATATCTTTATTGATGAAAAGAACAATACAGCCATTGCCACAATCAACTACACAAATACACTTCTGAAAAATAAGGGTGACTATAAAGATGCTCAGAAGAATGTTGCTAGTAAAAATACACTGCGCCTAACATTTACTAAAGATGGTAAAAAGTTCAAGGTCAATAACATGAGCTACCTTATTGTCACAGACTCAGCAAATGTTACAGACACTACTAATAGCTATGGCACACTAGAGAGTGCTTCAAGCTCTGGAAGTAATACCTCTGCTTCTACTGGTACTAGCGGAAGCGGAAATGCTACTTCAGCAACCTCTACAGACTCTTTAAACAGTGAGGAATAATCAGATGGAATTTAAAGATTTTAAACAAAGGCTTGATGAATTATCCAGAACGTTACCGAGTCAGTATAGGGATGAGAACAGGGAAGGAGTACAGGCTTTAATTCCTTATGGTACTGGTTATATCCAATTTGAGATGTATCTAGGTGAGTGTCCAAATCTTTATATGGTTGTTAAGGGGCAGAAAGTGCTAGAACGTCTTTATGATTACATTATAGAGGCGTGGGAGGACGATAATCTGGACTACAATGAACCAAACTTGGAATTTAGTGAAAACAACACAGTGATTAGGATGAGCGTACTCATTTCTAACGGTGGCTTGTTAAAACCACGAACAGCTAACAGGCTAAAACAGGCTTGCGATCAACTTGAATGTTTGCTAGTAGATGTAGATGAAGGCGGTGCAGTTTTATTAAACTATGATGCCGATGAGTTTTTATTTAATAATAAGTATGTTCACCCAGAAGGACTAGCTGATGATCCTGTTTTTGCTAACTGCAATATCATGCTTGAACGTAAACAATGAAAGGAAATATAAACAATGAACGACTATCAAGAAAAACTACAAGAAGAACAAACTGAACAAAAACCTAAACGCAAAAAGAAAACAATTCAAGAACGCTTAGATAGGGCTTTAGAATTGAAAGCAAAGACGGAGAAACAACTTGCTGCCATTCAGAAGCGCCTGGATGGTTATAATAAGCAAGTTGAAGAGCTCCAAGTTGAAGCACGTCTTGAAGTAATCAAGCGTTATGATATGAGTCCTGAAGAATTAGATGCTGCTCTTAAGAATTACAAGGAGGGTGATTGATAATGACATTTCAAGTTACAAACCTAAATACAAACAAAATTAGCGAATTTGCAAATCGTGCTCAATTTCTTTATGAAATGGAGCAAATTGAAACAAGACACCTGGCCACAAACACTATGGGGCGCTATAAATTAACTCATTTAAACGCTAAAACAAATGAAGTTCTAGAAGAGAAGACTGTAGAAATTCCCCCAACGGAAGGGGATCTTCAACAATCTCTGAAAGACTTTGGTGTTGTCGAAGGAGGAGGAGGCTTGTTTAGTCGTCGGAAACCTAAACAAGCCCTAAAGGTTCCTCCTCAATCAGTATCAGAACCAGAAGAGAGTAACCCAGTGAATATTGATGAAGTGGAACAAGTGTCACCGATTTCAGACACAAAAACAAATCTTCCTACTAGCAATAATGTTGTTCCTTCATCATCTTATACAGGAAGCAAACTTAACATTGTAAGTTTTGGTAAAATTGTGGCTTGGTTGGTTGTTCTCTTCTTAGCCCTCTATGGAGCAGGTGTTTCACACACTATTGCAGTAGGTCTTAAAACGGGAGCAATTAAAGCAACACAGTCTACACCCAAACAAACCTCAACTGTTAATGATATGTCAGATGAACATGAAGTAGATGTTTTTAGTCGCTACTTTATTGGAGCATATCTTACAAATAGTGACCTTGATAATTTCATTAGCTCAAAGGTTTCTAACAAACCTTTTGACAAGGTGACTACAACAGCGGTCCTGCTTGAAAAGGCACAAACCAAAGATAAGCAGACTTATGAAATGACTTACGTTGTTAGTTATAACAAAGATGATAAGACTAAATCATCACGTTTCAAATTTACTGTAAAAAAAGCCAAAAAGGCTATGTATGGCTATGAGGTAACTAAGTTGCCGAAAGAGTCAGATTATCCAGGATAAAGGAGAAGAAAAATGGTTGTAGATCAAGAAGGTGCCATTAGAGAATTTAAAAATCAAGGGGTGATGACTGCCAGACTCCTATTCAATATCAGTTCCGTTCTAGCAAAATCATTAGCAGATGGAGCTGTTGATATAAGTAAGAAGGTTTCTGCTAAAATTGAGGCACGTCCTGGCGAGAAAAAATCTATAGATGCCCTAAAGAAAAGAGGCGATACATTAGATTATAAGCAATTCTCAAATAATGAAATGAACCTAGACAAGTTAAAAGCCTATTTGAAAGAATATGGCATTCAATTTCATGCAGAAGAGTTAGCAAATGGCAATTATAACTACTGGTTTAAATCGAAAGATCAAAAACAATTTCAAGCAGCTCTTGAAAGAGTAAAAGAAGATATTATTAACGACAAAAAACAAATTAAATCTCTTCAGAAGACTCCTAAAGACTTAAAACCTCAAGAACAAATTGCTAAACATAAGGCAGCAGCGCCAAAACAATCAGTAGGAACTAAAATTAAGAAGCCTACGAAGTCAGTTTAGGAGGGGCTTATGCAAAATAAAAAACCTAAATTCTGGCCATTTGCAGTGTTAGGGCTTGTCTTTGCTCTAGCTTTAAACCGTGGCTACACACTTTTTTCTATGTCCCCACCTGTAACGGCAGAACACTTATTCATGCCTTATGAGTATACAGTAACAAACTATTTCAACCCTCCTTATTTTCTCTTTAGTTCCAAGCCTTTAGGGTTTGCTGCAATGGCTATAGGTTTCTTTATTGCTCTTGCTATTTATAGTAAAATGAGTACCACAAAAAATCTAAGGTTAGGAGAAGAAGCAGGGTCGGCCCGCTTTGCGACTCCAAGAGAACTCCAGGGGTTTCAGGACAAAGAGCCTGAAAATAACATGCTTTTCACTCAGAATGTGAAGATGGGGCTTTACAACAAGCGTCTCCCCTTTGAGTGGCAACTAAACAAGAATGTTCTTGCCTGTGGTCTTCCTGGTGATGGTAAAACCTTTACTTATGTTAAACCTAACCTGATGCAGATGAACGGTTCTTATGTCGTTACTGACCCTAAAGGGTTACTTGTGCATGAAGTGGGTACAATGTTGGAAGAACATGGTTATCAGGTTAAAGTGTTTGACCTGGTAACTTTATCAAATTCAAATACGTTTAACCCCTTCAAGTATATGCACTCGGAACTAGATATAGACCGAGTAACTGAAGCCATCATTGAAGGAACTAAAAAATCAGACTCCCAAGGTGAAAATTTCTGGGTACAAGCCAACTTGCTTTTAACCAGGGCCTTAATTGGTTATCTCTATTTTGATAGTCAGGTTCGAGGATATGAACCTAACTTATCTATGATTGGGGATCTCTTGCGTAACTTGCAACGTAAAGAGGAGGATGTTCCTGCCCCTGTAGAACTAATGTTTGAAGAGCTGGAAGAAGCACTCCCTGGCAACTATGCTTGTCGTCAATGGGAGCTTTTTAATGCAAACTTTCAAGCAGAAACAAGAAACTCAGTGCTTGCTGTGATGTCTGCACAATATTCTGTCTTTGATCACCAAGCTGTGACTGATATGATTAAGACAGACTCAATGGATATTGATACATGGAATACTCAAAAGACGGCTGTCTTCATTGCAATTCCAGAAACAAACAAGGCTTTCAACTTCTTAGCCTCAACATTCTTTGCAATCATGTTTGAGGAATTAACCCACGGTGCTGATGCAATTATCCAGGGAAGACGTGAAGGTTACAGCTATGAGGACCTTCTTCATGTTCAATTTATTATTGACGAATTTGCTAACATTGGCCGTATTCCTAATTTCAATGAAGTCTTGGCCTCTGTGCGAAGCCGTGAAATGTCCATTAAGATTATTTTACAAGCCATTAACCAATTAAAAGCCCTGTATAAGGATGACTGGAAAACAATCTTAAATAACTGTGCGACTCTGCTTTATCTAGGTACCAATGATGAAGACACCATGAAGTATTTCTCAATGCGTGCAGGGAAACAAACAATTGATATTCAGAACTATTCTGAAAGCCGTGGACGTGGTGGCTCAAGTAGCACGTCTCACCAGCGCCAAGGCCGTGATTTGATGACACCTGACGAGATTGCACGTATCGGTATTGATGAAGCCTTAGTCTTTATTGCCAAGCAGAATGTTTGTCGAGATAAAAAGACAAGTGTAAATCTACACCCAATGAAAGACTGGCTTGCGGATAGCCCTTCTGATAAAAACTGGTATGATTATGTCCGCTATGGGTCTGATATTGAAGAATTTTTGGCCAATATCGAATATGAAACAGTCGTTGATTTGACTGCTGAACTTGAAGCTGAAATTGCTAAAAATGAAGCTCAAGCAAGCAACGAAGAAGTAGAGGCTAACCAAGCTGCAATGATCCCTGAAGATAATGCTGAGATTGCCTCTGAGAGTGCATTTCAAGAAACCGTCTTACCAATTCATCATGAAAAAGTCGTAGAAGACGACCTAGAAGAAACTGAAGATGTTCTGCCTTTTGCATGGGATGAAGATTGATAGTGATATAATACAAGAAACGGAGGTGATTATATGACTGAAGATATCAAACAAAAACCACGAGGTTTTAAGGGCCTGATGGAAGATTTAGGGGTAAGTACCTTTGATGAACTTATTGAGTATATGCAAAACAATCCAACTGAACCACTTGTCCAGGAGTTGGAAGAACTTTTAAATAAATTTTATTAGTCTAACTAAAGATAAAAGCCAGGTCAATTAAGACTTGGCTTTTTCTATTACATAAAAATGGAAGGAATAACAAATGAGCTTATATGATTACTTTGGCGTTGCAAACACCCAAGAGCTTTATGACCTGATAACGAACGATGATCCACGAGTTGATGACCTTCAGAATTTCCTGACTTATGCGAAACAAGAAATTAGCTATGAGTCACCAAAAGTTTTTAATTATGAGGCTCTATTTAAACTTGTGAATAGTGAGCAATTGATTCCAAGGGAGAATGAAGCATATATCATTGGTTTTTCGACTCAACGGAACCCTACATATTATGCAAAAATTTCTGGGGATATGTCTGAGAAAGAGGTTCTTAATATTGCATTTAAGGCAGATATTAAGTCTTACGCTATTGTAGATCACCCAAATATCTTTTCTCAAGATCAAGATGATGTAATTAGAGATATTGATTGTAATATTGGGTTGATTAGAGGGGTTTATGGAAATACCGCTAGGGACTGTCTTGATAGAGTATCAATTTATGGAGAAGAAGGCATACTTCCGCTAAGAATGTATTCGCATGAAGCCGAGAAATATGAACCTGTTGATTTTAAAGGCTATGAAAATACTGCCGATTATAAAGAATTTAGTATTGGAAATGATAGCATTTATGACTTGCCTGAGGAGCTAACAGCAGCATCCGAACTAAGTGATTTTGTTGGCTACTATGTAGCAAAAGAACTTGAAGGCTTAAATGTTTATTATGATGAACAAAAAATTGAGTCGTTATTATGTATGAAAGCTACTATGAACAGACAGGAGGTTTTCACAGTTATCACTTATGATGACCAATTGAACATTAACGGTGTTAAGGATATGTTTATGGGTGCCTATAGTAATACTGTCGTTGACCTTGCTTTTGTCATGGATCAAGTCAATAAAGACCAAAATAAGGGCTTTATTGTTAGTCATAATCATCCTTCTGGCGGATTAAGGGCTTCTAAAGCTGACATAGAGACTACAAGAGCTCTAGGACGTCTTGGCGAATTATTTGAAAAGCGCCTATACGATCACTATATTGCATCAAGCAGAGGGGTTACGTCATTAGCTCAAGAACGTACCCCTGGAGCGAGCTTTCTTGCAATGGCTAAAGAAAGGGAGGTAGACAAGTATTTGTTAAAACTTGCAGATACTCTTGAGAAACAAAGCGCTAAACTACAAGATAACCCTAAAAAGAAACAAGGGCGGAGCATCTAAGGGAGGAGTGAAATGAAAACAATACTACTCTTAGCAGAAAAGCCCGATCAGGCAAAAAAATATGCTAATGCTTTGGGAACTCCAAAGAAAGCTGATACTGGTTGGGATGTTTATTCCGATCAACTATCTGCCCAGGTTCTTGTCCGTCCTGCGGTTGGACACTTGGTTGAACGGTCTAACCCCTGGACTAATTTTGAAAATTGGGAAAGCGTAGACCGTCTTCCAATGTTCCCCGATCATTTTGAATTTGAAATCAAAAAAAATACCAAGAAGAATTTCAACGCTATCAAGAATGCTATTAAGAACGTTGACAGTATTATGATTGGAACAGACCCAGACCGTGAAGGAGAAGCAATTGCCTATTATATTCTTAACAAGATACCAGGTAGTTTGAAAAAGGTTTGTTATCGTTTATGGGCCAACTCACTAACTCAAAAAGGGCTAGATATGGCATTTAGAAACTTAAGAAGACCTGAAGAAACGGTCAACTATTACCATGAAGCAGAAGCACGAGGGGAAGCCGACTGGCTAGTAGGTTTTAATTTGAGTCCATTTACAACTCTTATGATGCGAGATCATGAACTTATTCCTGAAAAGTCCAAAGGAATGACGGTCGGACGAGTACAGACCCCTATTGTTTCACTAATTGTTAAAAATAACGAGGAAATAGAGAATTTTGTTTCAAAACCATTTTGGCAGCTGCGATTATTTGACCAGACAAACCAGGTCGCTTTCTCTCATGAAGCCAAGTTTGAAACTGAAGCAGAAGCTGTAGAAGCCCTAGAATTATTGTCAGATAGGGCAATGATTACCCAGGTATCTTCTGAGAAAAAATCAAAGACAGCTCCTAAACTCTACAACCTTACAGATATTCAAGCTGAAATGTCTAAACTCTATAAATTTGATGCTGATAGAACAAAAAGTATCATCCAAAGTCTCTATCAAAAAGGTTATATGTCCTATCCACGGACAAACTCAAATCTTATCACGACTAATGAATTTGATTACCTAATAGAACATATTGACGACTATCAAGCAGCTATTGGTAAAACCATAGAAACGCCAAACAGAAGCCCTAGAAAGTCTTTTGTCAATGATAAAAAAGTGGTGGAACACTATGCTATTATTCCTACTGAGATTATCCCAGATATGGAAGAACTAGAAAAAGAAGAACGTCTGATTTATCAGATGGTGACCTTCAGAACATTATTGATGTTTGCACCAGATTATGAGTACACGTCAACAAGTATTACCCTGGATAATAACGGACAGGAGTTTAAAACAACTGGATCTGTGACTTTATCTAAAGGTTGGCAGGTCTATCTTCCTAGTCAAAGTAAGGAACAGGTTTTACCTCCATACCAGGAGGGACAAGAAATTGCCGTAGAACGTCAGTTGAAGGAAGATGCAACAAAACCTCCTCAACGTATCACTGAAAACAGCCTTTTGAAAAAATGGCTACCTAAGTACAGCTTGGGAACACCTGCCACACGGGATGCCATGATTAAGTCTGTCCAGGATAAAGGGTATATCACAAAGGACAAAAAGAGTGGCCAACTATTCCCAACTGAACGAGGAATATTGCTAATTCATTATTTGGATAAGCTCAATATAGCTTATACCAATCCTGAAACAACTGGTAAATGGGAAACAGCACTTGCCAAGATAGGTGAAGGGAAGATGAAAAAAGAGGACTTTGTGGCCAAAGTGAGACTGGCCATAACAAAACAAATTGAACGAGGGAAAGAAATCGGATAGAAAGGAAATTAACCTATGTCAAATGCAGCAGAACGAGGACAAGCACTATCAAACCTACTATCAAACAAACAACTCCACTCAGCAAAGGCTAAAGATATTCTGGCTGTTGCTGAAGGTCTTGGAATGAAACTTATCCCAGAACGTGGAAACGTCTATCATTGGGAGGAACACGACTCTTTGAAACTCTACCCAGACCGAAATACATTTAGATGGTGGTCTCAAGAAACTGGTGGTGACACTATTCACCTGGTACAAGTTATTCAAGAATTAAACACTGGAAAACGTCCAAATTTCAAAGAAGCTGTCAACTACCTAATTACAGGAGAGTTTGAAACCATTGAAGTCGAGCCCCTACCAGAAAGAGAACCATTTAACTATTATCTTAAGCGTTTTGAGTCAAAAAACTTTGACCTGGGACGTGATTATCTAAAAAATGAAAGAGGGCTATCAGATGAAACGATAGACCTCTTTTTAAAAGCGGGAGTCTTGGCCCAAGCTAATCATAAGACAGGAGATTTGATTGAGCCTGTAATAGTCTTTAAGTCTCTTGATGTAGATGGTTCGCTTAAAGGAGCAACACTTCAGGGAATTGAAAATCATCCCGATATTCACGAACGAGGGCGCTTGAAAAAAATCATGACTCACTCTGACGGAATGATGGGGTTAACACTTGATATTGGCCAACCTAAACGCTTGGTGTTTGCAGAAGCTCCTATTGACCTTATGAGCTATTACGAGGTCCACAAGGAAAGTCTGAAAGATGTCAGACTTGTTGCTATGGATGGGCTTAAAAAGGCCACTGTGAGCCGTTATGTGGCTGATATGGCCTCTTCTGACCCAATTGGTCCCAATCGCCCGTCACAAGTCCTAAAGGACAATAGAAGGGAGCTAGGACAGCTTATTGATCGTCTGCATATGCTTGATAACGTTTCTCAACGCTTGGAAGATGGTTTAATCACTCTAGCCGTAGATAATGACGAAGCAGGCCGAAAATTTATAAAAGAAAAATTTCAAGATATGAATATTCCTGTTAAAGTCGATATTCCCCCACTTGCAGACGGCCAAAAGAAAAACGACTGGAACGACTATCTAAAAGCTGAAAAAGGACTTATCAAACTAGATAAAAAAGCTCCTGAGAAGGCCCAGGAGCATACAAAAAAGGCTGAGAACGAATTCGGGGATTTACCTGGAAACCAGGAGGCAGCACCTCTACCTGAAGCGGATGAACCGCAACCTTTGAATGAGTCGTCACCGACTCAAACTCAGTCTCAACCTTTACTTCATTTTACCATATCTGAAGCGCCAAAGTCAATTTATAAGGTGGGTTATCACCCTATTACTGCTAGTGAATTAAATAGGTTAAATAACTATGTACAGCATCTTCAGGAAGCAGCCAAGTGGTATGATGAAACACTTGCGGATAGTAAGGTAACCTATTTTGTCAAAGATGAAGATGAAATCAATTCTATTGAAATTACTTTTGAGAAAAAACAATTCATGCACTTAACAGGTATTTATCTTGTTAAGCAAGGCATTACTTCGAGCATAGCCCTAGATAATATCATTCAGGGGCAAGGTCACTATGATAATATCTATCTTGCTAATAGAAATGCTGCGTTCTCAAAACTTCAAATTATGCCAGAGCTTAAAGCTATAGCTGACTCAAGTTCATTCTATTTCAATGATGTAAGTGACATTAAGAAGTTCCAAAGACTGGATGCATCGAAGGCTATTCGTACAAAAGGGAATGAGCTGGTACTTGCTTTAAGGACAGATGACGGCAAAACGTTTCCTGCTTCTTTGATGAAGCCTGGTAAAACGTTAAATATACTAATGGACGAAACTGCTGAAGAAAGAGCTATTTTAGGTATCTATCGCAAGAAGGGTGGAAAAATTGATACCCTTTCTGTTAACGAGCGTTATATTTCAGATGGTGGTAAAGAAATGTTAGAAATTATGAAAAACAATGATTTTAGTCTAGTACAGTCTGAGTCACAAGGGATCAAGCGAAAACAATCATTAGCCACACTCGACTCAGATGGTGACGGTTTAAGTGATGAAGTAGAAATTGCAAGAGGTACTAACCCTTATTCTCCTGACTCAGATGGTGATGGAGTGCCTGACGGTCAAGAGGTCGCAGAAGGCACTGACCCACTTAACGCTTCTGATAATAGCTACACTAAGCAGCAACGTGATATGACTGTAACCAACATGATTAAGAATAATGATATCAAGGCTCTTAACGAGCATTTGAAAGAAGGAATTAAGTCCTATTTTAATTCGGACAATTACAAAGAATTCCTCAACGGTATGGCCGACTTTAACAATTATTCTCCTAGAAATATCCAACTAATAAAAGCACAACTTCCTCAAGCAACATTGGTTGCCTCTTTCAATCAATGGAAAAAGCGTGGTGGTTCTGTTAAAGGACAAAAGGCTATTTATATTCAGGCCCCTGTTAAAGTTACAATCAAGGATATATACGGGAACCCTAAAATAGATCCTAAGACAGGTGAAGAACTTAAGCGAATAATCTTCAGAAGCGTCCCTGTATTTGATGTGTCTCAAGTAACACCGCAAGAAGGAAAAACATTAGATATTCCAAGTATGAGTGGGGATGCTACAACACCACTCAGCAAAGAAGACTATAACAATATGTATCGTAGTCTGAAAGAAATCTCACAAAGCAATGGTGTTCCAATTCGTTTTGACCAAACAGAACCAGGTGTAGGTGGCTTTTACGATACAAAAAGAAATGAGATTGTTATTTCTAACCAGGCAAAACGACAACCTGCACAAGTTATAGGAACACTCATTCATGAAATGGCTCACTCAGAATTACACAATGACAAAACGATTGCTGAAAATTATCCTGACCTTAAATATTCGACTGGTGAATTACAAGCGGAGTCTGTCGCCTATGTCGTTTCAAGACACCTAGGTATTGATATGGGTATAGAGCGAAGTTTTGGCTATCTAGCTTCATGGGCTGTTGCCGAAGGTGGTTTGGAAAGTTTGACTGCTCAACTTGAGATTGTTCAAAAAGAAAGTGCTAGTTTGATTGAGCGTATTGACCACGCTATGACTAAATATCAAAAATTATCAGAAGATAAGGTTGTTAGCCGTGATAAGGTATCAATGAAAGAAAATACCTTTTATGATAGCCTAGCACAAGCAAAAAAGCGCACTAGCGGAAAAACTACTGAAGAAGATGAAGCCCCAAAAAAATCACAAGGAATTCAAATGTAATGTCCCGCAAGAATTCCTTAACAAGAAGGGACAGAACAAAAACACTGACACAAATTGAAAGAAGAGAGGAAGAGAAAGATGACGATTACTAAAGAACAAGGAACAACTGTTGAAATGACACTCATGGATTATCTTCTTGATATGGAAGATTTTATCCAAGGTAAAAAGACACTTAATGTTATGAATGTTCGTAGACCTAAAGCAGCACTTGTTAAAATCTTACAAGCTGACCTAGACGATTTTAAACAAAATGGCTTTGAAGATGGAGGTGAAGATTTCGCTGAAAATCTTACACAAACTATAACAGCTCTTGAAAATATGACTGATGCTGAATATACCAAAATCAAGCAGAATATTCTTGATTTTGAACCTGGTGCTTAAATGGGAAATATATTTTAAATGGTCATCTTAAAAAGATGTCCAGATTGTCAAAGTGTGCAAGCTGTAAAACTGCACACTTAAAAAGAGTGTACAGTTTGGAAAAGTGTCACTCATTAAAGAGAGCGTAAGCGACAAAATCAGGGGTTTGGGGTCTTCCCCAAGATTAAAAAAGTATCGCAAAAACAGGGCCTAAAATGGGGTCTTGGTTTGAGCGATTTCTTTTTTATTTCAGTATGTGGGGCCCCACATACTATGCTTGCCAGATAGAAAGTATACCCCGATATCATGGGGTTTGTCCATCACTCTATATCCATAGATTTGGCATAACCAAGGTAGAAAAAACTAGATTTTTTTACAATAAGCAAATAATGAAGAATGTTTTTATTTAGGTTTAAGTCACATAATAATAGCTAAAAAAATAGGCAAACATGAAAGGATGTAACAAATGGTAAAGCGTGAAAGATACATAGAATGCAAACTACGACTAAACCCTAAAGAGGTTAAAGAATTAAAAAAACGTGTAGATCAATCAGGAAAAAGTCGCCAACAATTTCTATTAGAGTTAGCACTTAATGGGGAAGTTAATAACTATGACTATTCCGAACTTATGCAACTACGTCAAGAAGTTAATGCTATTGGGCGTAACGTCAACCAAATTGTTAGATACATTCATGAAACAGGAACAGTTGAACCCGAAGCCTTTGAGATGTTACGTCAAGAGATAAAAGAAATGAACAAGGTTATCATGACTGAGTTTAAAGAAGGGAATTTATTGAAAGAAAATGCCAATTACGAAAGTACTCCAAATCAAAAAGACTGAGAACCTAAAGAGGTCTATCAACTATATCACACAAGATGCAAAGACGTTGAAAGCAGAGACAAACACTTTAGAACAAGATTCATTTCCTATGGAGCTTATTGACGGGACTTTGTGTAAACGTCTAGTCAGTGGTCACAATCTTACTGATGAGTCTGATGCAGAAAATATATTTGACGACTTTGTTTTGATGAAAGAAAGTGCAGATATTTTTAATGGCCGTTCTGGATTGAACGCCTATCAATCTGATCTAAATGACCCTAAAAAAGTTTTAGCACACCATATTATTCAATCTTTTTCACCTGAGGATAATTTAACCCCAGAAGAGGTACATGAGATAGGTCGCAAAACTGTTATGGAATTGACGGGTGGACAGTATCAGTTTGTTATTGCGACACACTTGGATAAAGGACACTTACACAACCATATTATTTTAAACACTACCAATACCGTTACCCTGAAAAAATTCCAATGGAAGAAAAATACAAAACAAACTTTAGCAGCAATTTCAGATAAGTATGCAGAGATTGCAGGTGCTAAAGTTATTGAACCAAAACTAAATAATAGCTATACAAAATATTCTGCCTGGAGAAGACAAAACGTCTATAAGGTTGAAATAAAAGAACGTCTTGACTTTTTATTGAGGCACTCTCTTTCCCTGGAAGATTTCAAGGAAAAAGCAAAGAGACTAAATGTAACCGTTGATTTCTCAGGTAAGTATGTTAAGTATCGTTTAGATGACAAGGGGCAACAAAAGTTTACCCGTGATCGTACACTTTCCAAAAAAGGAAAATATTCTTTAGAGGAGATTAAGAAGGCTTTAGCAAAGAATGAAGTTGTTTATTACAAAGAAGATGTTGCTGCAATGTACCAGGAAGAGCAAGAACAAAAAGAGGAAGACTTTGAGTATAAGTTAGATATCGAAGAGTGGCAAGTTGATGAAGTGACCTCACAAGGTATCTTTGTAACAGTTGATTTTGGTATTGACCAAAAAGGTCAAATCAAAATACCTGCACGGATGCTAGATCAGAACGAAGACGGAACTTTCACAGCTTACGTTAAACAAAAAGATTTCTTTTACTTTCTCAATCCTGACCACTCAAGTCAAAACCGCTATATCACAGGTGGAACTGTTATGAAGCAACTCTCACAAAAGAGTGGTGACCTCTTGCTTAAGAAAAACAAATACATTTCTAAGTTGGACCGCCTGGTGGATGAATTGAACTTTTTATCAGATAACAATGTCACTAACTCACAACAATACGAAGACCTGGAAAATAAACTCCTGGAACAATTAGAAGAAACCGACTTTGAGTTGGACCGTTTAGATGACCGTCTTTCAGAAGCTAACAAAATTATTGGAGCTTTATCAACTTATCAAGGCCAGTTGGCTAATGTAGAGGTTGCTGAAGAGATACTTGAAAAAAATCATATTGATAAGAATACAGACCCTTATCAAATGAAGAAAGTCCTGGAAGAAGTACAGTTAGAAAGAGCTGCTCTTAAAGAAAAACGTGACGACGTTGTTACTAGATTGACTAAATATCAAAGTATAGATCAAGAGCGTCAATACAAGAAAGAGGATAAAGAAACCAAAAAACAACTATAGCTTCCTTGGAATAGAACGAAACTATTGAACAAAATTGTTTTCAAGAGTGCTATAATTAAGTGTCAATAAAATTATTTTTATCTCAGAGGTATTTATGGAAAGTCTCACTAAAAAAATAAAGATAGTAAATACAATAATTTCTGCTTTTTCACTATGGGGGCCTGTAATTCTTTTTCTCATTGAACTTTACGGGAAAGCAAAGAAAAAAAACTTGTTTATAATATTACCTCAGCTAACACCTAAGATGATTATTTCTGCCCTACTCTTTTTCATTGTTCTCTATTCTCTAAAATTATTTTGGGATTTACAAGGAGCTAATTTAGATAGTCAAGCTAATAAAGAAAGTTTTGACTATCTCCGTACTGTAGATTTATATTTGGAAAACAATTTTAAAATGGTATCACAAAAGCAATTTTCTTGTCTGGTAGCAATAATTAGCATCATAGCCTTTACTGACTTTGGTAATCTCCGAACATACCTCACTTTCTTATCGACTATTTCGGTTACAAATATAATTTCTTTTAGTTTTTTATTTTTTATGTCGCCCAATAATGAAAAAAGGAAAGAAAAAGAATACCTATGGCTAGTTACGTGTATGTTAACGAACTTATTTACGCCTTTTCTATTCTTTGTCGTAATTATTAAATTAACTATTTGGCCATGTCTACCAAGCAACTGGGTATTTGGTATTCATGATGTAGTATATATTCTCTTGTTATTGTTTATCAAAATGAATTATGATAGTAAAACTCACTTAATTAAGGACAATAGGCTGTAGCCTATTGTCCTTTTTTTATTTTATTGCTATGATAGGCTTTGATAAACGGACAATAGGGTTAGGCAAAACAAGGAGGACAAAATGGCAAGAATTGGTTACGCTAGAGTAAGTACAATCGATCAGAATTTAGACCGACAGCTTGAACAACTGAAAGATACAGAAAAGATATTTAAAGAGGCTGCAAGTGGAGCGAATAAAGAACGTCCGCAGCTTAAAACCTTACTAGATTTTATTCGTGAAGGTGATATTGTTGTTGTGACTGAGTTGGAAAGACTAGGCCGTAATAACAAGGATCTAACGTTTATAATGAACTATATTCAAGAGAAGGGGGCAACTCTGGAAGTTTTAAACCTTCCAACTCTTAGAGGGATTGAGGATGACAATTTAAGAAGGCTGCTTAACAACCTGATCTTGGAAATATACAAATACCAGGCACAGGCAGAAAGAGAACGTATTAAGGAACGTCAAGCCCAGGGAATTGCTCTAGCAAAAGCTCAAGGAAAGTACACAGGAAGAAAAGCATTATTTACAGAAGATGATGAACGACTTAAGCACGCATTTGATTTATATTTGTCGGGTTATTCAGACAAAGATGTTGCCTCTATGACAGGGATCAATGAAAGAACCTTCAGGCGGTATCGGACCAAGTATGGGATATCAAGATAACCCCTTCCTATAGGCTGCGTCACCCCTATAACGGAAAGCGTAAGAGTTTTGCAGATTTTTAATTGACAATTCAATACTCGTTTATTTTGATTTAAAAAGAAAACTTTTTATTTTTATGTTTCGTAGATATAAAAAGGGTTATAATAAAGTGACACGTTAAAAATTGAAAGGAAGAGGCATGGCCCAAATCAATATCAAACTGACAGATGACCAAAAACAACAGATCAGTGATATAGCAAAAGAAAGAGGCATCAGTATCACTCAGCTGGTTATCAGTTCTATACTAGATAAAGAAAAATTCTATACTGATAAAGATGGTATAGAAAGTACAGAAGAGGGTATAGACCGTAAAGAAAAAGATAAAGAAGTTAGTGTAGAAAACAATAAAGAAGATAAAGAAAACAGTGTAGAAGAAATCATCTATAAAGAATACTGTGAGACCCTGAAAGAACAGATCATACAAAAAGATAAGCAGATAGATCAACTTCACCAAATTATATATAATAAAGACACCTTACTTATAGAAACGAGTATAGAAGATATAGAAAAAGATGCTATACATAAACATTGGTGGCAATTTTGGAAATAAATAGCGTATAGAATATTTCTATACGAAAACCGAGTATTTCTATACTAAAGTATAGAAATGTTCTATGCTTTCTATACTGCGTTCTATCCTAAAATAACCCCCTCATTTTAAGAGGGAGTTATTTTTTTGTCCTTAATTTATAATAGTTAGGGGAGGGAAATATAATGACAGCATTTAACGAACTAGACTTTAAGCGGAAATTGAGGGAAAATAATCAGCAAACTTTTTTGAAAATGGTTGCTGATTATGAAAAATCAATAGCAGCAAGCATGAGGGCCCAGGGGTTCAAAAGGATCAATCAAAAAGAGCGAACAGTGACATTTTCATTTGGTACCATGACCTTTTCAAGAAGCCGTTGGAAAAAAGGCAGAGTAATCAGGGTGCCCGTAGATGAGAAGTTGGGGCTTGTTCCACGTCAACGTTTCTCGCAAGAGTTTTTATATCTGGTAACGGTTCTATCTTCGTTTATGCCCTATCGTAAAGTCGTTGAGGTATTTGATTTATTACAAGATATTGGTATTTCAAAGAATGTCGTTCATAGGGCTGTGTCTGAAGCAGGTAATCTCATCAAGCAAAAAGAAGAGTACGATTCCTGGGCTTTATCAGAAAGTATCGAACGAAAGGAAAAAATCAAGACCGATATAATTTATATTGAAGGTGATGGTGTTTGGGTGAGAAAGTCGGAACGATCCTCCATAGAATTAAGCCATTTTGTCGTACACACGGGTTCTGATAGTAGCTGTAGAAAGAAACTGCAAAATAAATTTGAAGTTATTAACTCAAAAGTGAAAAAAGCTAAAGATACACTGCTTGATTATATAACAACTAATTTTGAGCTAGCACCAGGAACAACTATCATCACAAACTCAGATGGAGGAAAAGGCTACACCCCGTCATCATTCCGTGAATTTGTTAAATTTTGTTCCAAGGGTGAGCATATTCACTTTTGGGACCCCTACCATGTTAGTGAGGGTATCAAGAAAAATCTTACTCCTATTTCTTGCGATTTAGCTGATGCTGCAGTCAAGAAAATTAGGAAAAGAGACAGGACAGGCCTAAAGGTAATCTTAGATACAGCAGAGTCGCTATTAGAGACAGATGCTAAGATAGAGTCATTTCAGGCCTTCAAGAAACGTATCATCAATGACTTTAGCTATACGGCATCACCAAAGGATAGAGGTCTAGGGGATTTAACCATTGGTGTGATGGAGTCACAACACAGAAAAATGACATATCGAATGAAAAAACGTGGTATGTATTGGTCAGAAGAAGGTGCTGTTGCTATGGCTCAAATAATTTTGTTGTATTATTCAGGAGATTTACGGGATATATTTTTTGGTAGTTGGAGAAAAGAATACAAAAAAATAAAAAAACTAGATCATTTTGATCTAGTTAGGGGAGAAAATAAAAGTGAGCATTTGATCCCTGGAGCAAGAGTTGCACGTGATGGTTTGACTCCTATGATTAGGAAATTATGATAATAGAAAATTAAAAGAACCCTTGATATTATAGGCTTTTAAGAAACTTTATTTAGCAAAAACACTTGCAATATGCTCTAATTGTGGTATAATAATCTTATAGATAAAACACGAGAAAAAGACGGAAGGTGTTCGCGCACCTGCCGCCTTACCGATTAAACAAAGCGCACCTTTGCTTAATCAGTTTAGAATTATTGTATCATCAAGATAACAGTAAAGTCAAGACTGAAATGAGTGAAAACGCTACACTTTTTCGGTCTTTCTTTTATGTTCTCTTGGTGATTTTAATTTCTCCCAAAACAAGACACATACACTCTTTACTTTTTCCTTGCATTATCCCTCAAACTTTGGTAGAATTATATCTTGTGAGTGCACCTCACTTACTCGTGGCGAAAGACCATGAGTCATTAGACCAAAAGAGGAGGAAAATATCAATGGCTAAATACGAAATTCTTTATATCATTCGTCCAAACATTGAAGAAGAAGCTAAAAACGCTTTGGTAGCACGTTTCGATTCTATCTTGACTGACAACGGTGCAACTGTTGTTGAATCAAAAGATTGGGAAAAACGTCGTCTTGCATACGAAATCCAAGATTTCCGTGAAGGACTTTACCACGTTGTTAACGTTGAATCTGATAACGATTTTGCTCTTAACGAGTTTGACCGTCTTTCAAAAATCAACGGTGACATTCTTCGTCACATGATCGTTAAACTTGACGCGTAAGAAGGTAAATTATGATTAATAATGTCGTACTCGTTGGTCGCATGACCCGTGATGCGGAACTTCGTTATACACCAAGTAACGTTGCTGTTGCAACATTCAGCCTTGCGGTTAACCGTAACTTCAAGGGTGCTAATGGTGAACGTGAAACTGACTTTATTAACTGTGTTATCTGGCGCCAGCAAGCTGAAAATTTGGCTAACTGGGCTAAGAAAGGCGCATTGATTGGAATTACAGGTCGTATTCAGACTCGTAACTATGAAAATCAACAAGGTCAACGTGTTTACGTAACTGAAGTTGTCGCTGATAATTTCCAAATGTTGGAAAGCCGTGCGGCACGTGAAGGTCACAGTGGTGGTTCTTACAACGCTGGAGGATTTGATAATTCAAATTCATTCGGTGGAGGAGCTTCAACTGGTGGTTCATTTGGTGGATCACAACCTGCACAATCTACACCAAACTTCGGTCGTGACGAGAGTCCATTTGGTAATTCAAATCCAATGGATATTTCAGATGACGATCTCCCATTCTAAGAATGGACAAAACGAATTAAATATATAAAGGAGAAATAAACATGGCTCAACAACGTCGTGGCGGATTCAAACGCCGTAAAAAAGTTGATTACATCGCAGCTAACAAAATCGAATATGTTGATTACAAAGATACTGAGCTTCTTAGCCGTTTCGTTTCAGAACGTGGTAAAATTCTTCCACGTCGTGTAACAGGAACTTCAGCTAAAAACCAACGTAAAGTAACAACAGCGATTAAACGCGCTCGCGTTATGGCACTTATGCCTTACGTAAACGAAGACTAAAAATAATGCCCTCGACTGAGGGTGTTTTTTTCTGGCTTGATTTTATGGGCTTTTTTCTTTTTAGGCTTGTGTGTTGAGTGTTATTTTATACTTTAGGGAAAAAGAAAAACCAACTGGTCTTCTCATTTATCTTGAGGAGCTAGTTGGTTGTTTTGTGGTATATAGAGTGTGTTTTCTAAGAAATCATCAAATTTTTGGTCGTTAACGAGGATATCGACATTATCTTTGAAGACCTTGAAGCGGTTTGATAACCAATGTGTTTTGATATCTGCCCAATTATTGAAGCGGCTCCACCTATAAGGAAGTGTTGGGTCCTGTTTTTCAAAGACATAGATACTGCCATCTTTTTCGTAAGTTATAGCCGTGTGGAAATTGCTGACATCACCAGGGCTATTTTGAAAGACTGAGAGGAGTTTAACCTTTTCTGGAAACTTGAGTCCAGCTTTTTTCCAAGCTTTAAGGAGGTCATCCGTAGACTGGTAGCTGATATTATCTCCAAAGAGGAGACTATAGAGAGCTTGATCCTTGGAAGTTAGCTCTTTGTGGCGTGACTTAAGATCTATAAATTCGTTTTGAGAGGGGAGGTCCAATTTGGTGAGGTCCTCTGAGCTTGTAATAAGGTCATGAAGAAGGAGGAACGATGTTCGTCGGCAGTTTAAGTCATCAGTAAAATGTGATTTGTTATCTTCGAAAGTTTTTTCATTAAGGAAGGTGACGAATTGATTTTGATCCTTGCCGATTTTACTTTGGGTCCATTTTTTGACAACAGGTTGGAGATTTGTATTTTCCTGATTGTAACGACTAATATAAGGGGCTAGATTGTCCCAGTCTTTTGTCGGAATACCCTTGCTTTTTAAGGCTTTTGCTAGCTGTTTTTCCTGAGTGGAAGTCGTCACATTGTTAAAACTATAGTAAGCTTGATAGTTTTTCTGAGTATTCTTGTGGCCACAAGCCATAAGTAGTAGGCAGCAAGCAATGATTAGTAGAGGGAATTTGATACGCATCTATTGGAATTCTTTCTTTTGTCTATTAACTTTAACATTTTAGTATAGAATAGCCAACTGTGTCAAGATTTCTGACGTAAAAAAGCACCCTTATGGGTGCTTGAGGTTGATTAAGATGCAGGTGCGTAAGTACTTTGGACGTTGTAATGACGTTTGAAGAAGTATTTGGCAACACCAGCGATGACACCAATGATAAGGATTACAATTGGTGAAAGACCAGGGTTGAGGTAGCTTGGAAGAAGGGCTGTAAGACTAAAGAGAGCAAACCATGCAATAAAAGAGAGTGTGATGACGGTCATGCTGAACCACCATTTTGGACGTTCTTCTTTTGGTTTGTTATTGTGACGGTAGATGTAGTGATAAGGGGTATACATAGCAAGGCCTCCAATGAATGACACTGAAAGAAGGGTTGTGAGGCCGTAGCTAGTTTGTGTACCTGAGAAACCAAAGATAGCGTTCATGATAGCAACGATGGCTAGAAGGAAGAGTGAGGTATCAAGCCACATCTTCCAAGGAGTTTTATCTGTTTCTGGCACTTCTTTGTTAGGCTTACCAGTTTCAGGTTTTTGGTGTTTTTCAGGAGAGAAACTAGCTGCCCAAACAGTTGGAGCACCAAGGAGTCCACGTCCTGTAATTCCTTTTTTCTGATTTTCGATAAGTTCAGGAATGACATTGCCAAGAATGTCTTTGATTTCTTGGTCTGATTTACCATCTTTGATGAGTTGGTTAGTTGCGATGTGGATAAATTCTTGGTTTTTCTTGGTGAGTTTTTGGATGTCCATGAGATGACCTTTCGATAAATAGTATTATTTTTTTAGTTTTGTAGTTTAGGGAAAAGAAGAGGCTCTATATTAGAACCATTTTTTCCTGATAAAGTAGATAACAACGCAGGATGACCCGAAGACTGCCATGAAGAAGATGACCCAAAAGGCGTTATCTAAATCGTTTAGTGGCATAGAATTGTTTTTAAAGTTCATACCGTAGGCGGAGAAGATAACGGTTGGGATATCCAGAGCCATAGTCATGAGAGCGAGTGTTTTCATGATTGTGTTCTGGTTATTGCCGATGATAGAGGCAGAGGTTTCAGCCATGGCATTCAAGACGTTTTCATAGATGCCTGCCATCTCAATGGCCTGTTGGGTTTCAACCAGCGTATCTTCCAAGAGATCCTCGTCCTCGATATATTTCTTCAAGCTAGAGGCGTTACCTGTTAGCTTTTTGACAATACGCTCATTCATCTTAAGTGATGCTTTAAGATAGACAATGGATTTTTCCAATTCCATCATGTCAATCAAGTGCTCGTTTTTAGTCGCATTTTCCAACTGAGCTTCCAATTTATCGCTCTGGCGGTCGATAGAACGTAGGGCGGTTAGGTAAAGTTGAGCGTTGCGATAGAGAATCTGAAAGACAAAACGGGTCTTCATGAAGGTGTAGAAGTTACGCACACGGTGGTTGAGGAAGTTATCCATAAGGCTGATGTCCTCAAGACAGGTAGTAACGACTACCTCATCGGTAACGATGATACCTAATGGGATAGTGACGTAGTAACTTTTGTTATTACGCTCTTCTTGGGTTGGAACGTCGACCAGAATCAGGGTGTAGTCATCTTCGACATCGATACGTGAAGTTTCTTCCACGTCCAGAGGGGCGCGGAGGTCTTGAATATCAATGTTAAACCGTTCTGCGACCTTCATGGCTTCTTCTTGGGAAGGGTTCACCAAATGAATCCAAGCACCAGGCTCGAATGTTTCAATTTCTTTGAATTCTTTTCCGGTGGATAAGAACATTTGTTTCAATGGGAACCCCTCCTTTGTCATTAAGTAAGCGCTGGCATCTTGATTATAAAAGGATTTTTACAATCGCTTTTAAGTCTAATTAACACTGCTCTTAGCTTTTTTAGTGCTGTCAAAAGAGGCTTGGGATGATGTTCCTTGCCTTTTTTAGACACTCCACCATTATACTACATTTGAAACATTTTTGGGCTGGATAAATTGAAATTTTGTTATAATTATGAGAGAAAGTCGGGATGGATTTTCCATCCGTCTGTAGAAAGGAGCGGCAGTAGCTTTTGGGCTAGGGCCTCTTAAAAAAATGCAAGATAAGTTAGTGATTCATGGAGCAAGAGCTCACAATTTAAAAAATATCGATGTGGAGATTCCGCGTGATAAACTGGTGGTGGTGACGGGCTTGTCAGGTTCTGGTAAGTCTTCTTTGGCCTTTGATACCATCTATGCAGAGGGGCAACGTCGTTATGTTGAAAGTCTCTCGGCTTATGCCCGCCAGTTTTTGGGAAATATGGAGAAACCTGATGTGGACTCGATTGATGGTTTGAGTCCTGCTATCTCCATTGACCAGAAAACAACAAGCAAAAACCCTCGTTCGACGGTCGGAACGGCAACAGAGATTAATGACTATCTTCGTCTTCTGTATGCGCGTGTGGGTGTCCCTTATTGTCCTAATGGTCATGGAGCCATTCAGTCGTCCTCTGTGGAACAGATTGTGGACGAGGTTCTAGCTCTTCCTGAGCGTACACGTATGCAAATTTTAGCGCCGATTGTTCGTCGTAGAAAAGGGCAACACAAGGCCGTTTTTGAGCGTGTACAAAAGGACGGTTATGTTCGTGTTCGTGTAGATGGTGAGATTTACGATGTCACAGAAGTGCCAGAGTTGTCTAAGTCTAAGATGCATAATATCGAAGTGGTTGTGGACCGCTTGGTGAATAAGGATGGTATCCGTAGTCGTCTCTTTGATTCGGTTGAGGCGGCCCTACGTTTAGCAGATGGCTACTTGATTGTGGATACTATGGATGATAATGAGCTGCTTTACTCAGAACATTATTCTTGTCCGGTTTGTGGCTTCACAGTGCCAGAGTTGGAGCCTCGTCTCTTTTCATTCAATGCGCCATTTGGCTCTTGTCCGACCTGTGATGGTTTGGGTAATAAACTAGAAGTTGATATGGATTTGGTTATCCCTGATGCTAGTAAGACCTTACGTGAAGGTGCTCTGGCGCCTTGGAATCCTATTTCGTCCAACTATTATCCAGCCATGCTTGAGCAGGCTATGGAGCAGTTCGGCGTGGATATGGATACGCCATTTGAAGATCTTAAAAAAGAAGAACAAGATTTGATTCTCTACGGATCTGGGGATCGTGAATTCCATTTCCATTATGTTAATGATTTTGGTGGGGTGCGTGATATTGACATTCCTTTTGAAGGGGTTGTGACTAATATCAATCGTCGCTATCACGAGACCAATAGTGATTTCACTCGCAATGTCATGCGAGGTTATATGAATGAGCTGTCATGTCCAACTTGTCATGGCTATCGTCTTAACGAAGCAGCACTCTCAGTTCGTGTTGGTGGTGAGAATGGTCTCAATATTGGTCAAATCTCTGATTTGTCTATTTCAGATCATCTTAAGGAAATCGATAACCTTGAATTAGGTGAAAACGAGGGAGTGATCGCTCGTCCAATTGTTAAGGAAATCAAGGATCGCTTGACTTTCTTAAATAATGTCGGCCTTAATTATTTGACTCTCTCTCGTATGGCTGGAACTCTTTCAGGTGGTGAGAGTCAGCGTATCCGTTTGGCGACACAGATTGGCTCTAACCTTTCTGGAGTCCTATATGTTTTGGATGAGCCTTCTATTGGGCTTCATCAGCGTGACAATGATCGCTTGATTTCAAGTCTTAAAAAGATGCGTGACCTGGGCAACACCTTGATTGTGGTGGAGCATGATGAAGATACCATGCGTGAGGCTGACTGGCTTATCGATGTGGGACCTGGTGCTGGTGCTTTTGGTGGTCAAATCATGGCCTCTGGAACCCCAGAGGAAGTGGCTAAGAACAAGAAGTCAATCACTGGGCAATATCTGTCAGGTGCCAAATCAATTCCTGTACCGACGGAACGTCGTGTAGGTAATGGTCGTTTTATCGAGGTTACAGGAGCTAGCGAAAATAACCTTAAGAATGTGTCTGTTAAGTTTCCACTTGGAAAGTTGATTGCAGTCACAGGTGTTTCTGGTTCAGGAAAATCAACTTTGGTTAACGGAATTCTCAAGAAAAAAATTGCCCAAGAGCTCAATCGCAATAGTGAGAAGCCAGGTAAACACAAATCAGTGACAGGAATCGAGCATATCGAGCGTTTGATTGATATTGACCAAAGTCCAATTGGGCGTACACCTCGTTCTAATCCAGCGACTTACACAGGCGTCTTTGACGATATTCGTGATCTTTTTGCCCAAACCAATGAAGCCAAGATTCGAGGTTACAAGAAGGGGCGTTTCTCTTTCAATGTCAAGGGTGGCCGTTGTGAAGCCTGCTCTGGTGATGGTATTATCAAGATTGAGATGCACTTTTTGCCTGATGTTTATGTCCCTTGTGAGGTTTGTCATGGCACACGCTATAATTCTGAGACCCTAGAGGTTCGTTATAAAGGGAAAAATATCGCGGAGATTCTGGATATGACAGTTGATGACGCAGTTGACTTCTTTGCGGCTATTCCTAAGATTGCTCGTAAGGTGCAGACGATCAAGGATGTGGGGCTTGGGTATGTGACCTTGGGACAACCAGCAACAACCCTCTCAGGTGGTGAAGCACAACGTATGAAACTGGCTAGTGAGTTGCACAAACGCTCTACTGGGAAGTCCTTCTACATTCTGGATGAACCGACGACTGGTCTCCATACAGATGACATTGCACGTCTTTTGAAGGTGCTTCAGCGTTTTGCGGATGATGGCAACACTGTTCTCGTGATTGAGCACAATCTGGATGTTATCAAGACCGCAGACCATATCATTGATTTGGGTCCTGAAGGCGGTGTCGGTGGAGGTACCATCGTAGCTACAGGGACTCCAGAAGAGGTAGCAGCTGTTCCAGAAAGCTACACAGGACAATATCTGAAAGAAAAATTGATATAAAGGAAAAAGGCTCTTTGAGTCTTTTTTTTGCTTTAGGCTGGTTTAAGTTGAGTTTGGTATTCTCTTGTTAAGAAAAAAACATACAGGAGTCAGACTATGGTTAAAAAGCGTTTTTTTATAGGCTTCAATGGTATTCTTCTAGCCCTATTTCTAGATGTTTGTCTTTTGATTAGCATCCGTACAGTGGATTATCACGGCCATTTTCAATCAGCAACAGATAAATGGGAAACTTTGCTTTACGTTTTAGGACTTTATTTTACTTTTCTCCTTTTTGAGGTTATTTTTTCTCTTATTCTGAAACACCGTAGAAATAAACAAGTTTTGGAACAGGTCTTATAAAGGCCTGGATTTTTGTATTCAGTGATAGTGACATTTATGTCACTATTTTTTTGAAAAGAGAGAACTTATAATGGCCTTATACCCAAACCCACTAGGTTACCAAGACGACTAGTTTTTTGAATAGTCCAAGTGGTTATTGCTGTATTTATTTTTGAAAAGAAAGGAGAAATAAGAATGCGAACTAAGGTATATGGCGAAGAGCTCACTGCTGAAACGTTAGAAAATGTCACAGGGGGTGATTTTGTATCTAGACCTCAAACCTTACCTGAACGATTGGGTTGGAACAAATGGTGGTTGAAAAGAAAATACCCTTATGGTGATTAAAAGTTACCATGAGCACCAAGTATGGGAAAGAGAAATATGGATAAACAGAAGAATAATCTTATTAGAAGTTTAAGCATTGTTATCGTGATCGTCTGGCTATTTATTGTGATGATAAATGCTACGCTAAGTTTCACCGAAGGCGATGCCTTTATTGACCATTGTCTCGTCTGGTCAACACTTTCGCTAGCTTTTTCTTTGTTTGCGCTTATGGTAGCGGGTAGGGACAAGGAGAAATGATTTTCTCTGTTGATTGCTATAGTCTCAGGTTGAGCTTGCTTGCTTAGCCTTTTCTTTTTGTCTTTAATCTTATGGAATGGTGGCATTTATGTCACTATTTTTTATTTCGTTAAGCTCTTATAATGAAGACATAGCTTGGACTTAGTGGCTAAAGTATTAATATAAATAGAAAAAGGAGAGAAACATGGTGATTAGTGTTATGGTACCCTTGCTATTGTTAATGGGTAAAAAGTAAGATGTCACACAGTAAACAAATAAGGAGAACACATGAAGAAAATACAATTTATTTTGATGGCGAGTTTTGTTTTAGGTACTTGCCAGTTAGCAGTGCTTAGTGGAGCAGCGGACGAGTTAGATGTTAAGGAATCTACAATCGAATTATCCAATAATTTTGTTGAGAATAGTCAGGTAGATAATGTACAGAATTCTTCCGAAACAGCCTCCGAACAAGTGGTTGAGAAGGCTGAATCTAATAGTGAGGCAAAGGAAAATTATCTTCTTCCGTCATCACAGACAGGAGTGGCTGAGACAGAAGTGAGGTCCGAAGAGGTTTCGGTTGAAACTTATGAAAAGAATCTTGAAAACCTGAAGCAAGTCTCTTACAGTGATGTCACAAATATGTTGACTGAAGATGGTGGGGACCATATCCTTTATGTTGGCCGGCCAACCTGCTATTATTGTCGTCAAAATTCTCCGGTTTTGAAGGATTTCAATACCCTGATTGATGGTCAGCTTCTTTATTACAATACAGATTCGGATCAGTTGGACCGTGAGTCTCGTAAAATACTATTTGATAAGCTAGGTATTCCAGGGACTCCAAGTGTGATTCGTCTCAAAAATGGTCAATTGGTTTCAGGCTATCTTGGCAGTGCCCCGGATGCCCAAGCTATTTATCAGGCTGTTTTCAAGGAAGAAACTGAGAAAACAGAGACACCAGAGGGAACAGAGGTAGTAGAGAAGGCGGAAAATCCCTTACCTGAATCCCCCTCTGAGGATACTATCAAGGATGGTGGCGAGAATACAGTTAATCATACAGACCAGTCTGTTAATAGCCTAATGTTTCAAATTAAGCAAGTTTTTAGGAATCTAACAGACCTGCTTATAAGTCTTTTAGGGAAATTTATCTAACAGACTACTTTCTACGTCGAGAAATAAAAGAATTTATCAAATATGATTACCAACTATCTACGAAAAGCGAGCCTTTGTATAATGCTAATAAAGTCAGAGTTTCATCTGGCTTTTTCTTTATGACATCAAAAAAACACTCTAAAATGTCAATTTAATCCTTTAAAGTCTGAAAATTTGGTATAATTAACCTAAAATACCAAAGGAGTAATTCATAATGCAACGTAGACTTGAACGATTTGATGCCAAACTTGCCCAATCAGGCCTTGATGCCTTGTTGGTGACAGGACAAAAAAATATCTATTATTTAACAGATTTCTGGGGGACAAATGCGACTGTCTTCATTACTAAGAATCGTCGCCTCTTCTTAACTGATTCACGTTATACCCTCATTGCCAAACAATCTGTGCATGGCTTTGATATTATTGAAACTAAGGATCCACTTAAGGATATTGTTAAAATTATCGAGGCTGATAAACTTGAAACTATCGGTTTCGATAATCAGGTGTCATTTGCTTACTACCAAGGTCTTCAAGCGATTTTTGAAGGCTACACTTTGTCACCACAAAGCAACTTCATGGAAGAGTTGCGTATGATCAAGGACGAAAAAGAATTGGCAACTATCCGTAAGGCTTGTTCTATCTCAGACCGTGCCTTTACAGATGTGCTTGATTTCATTAAACCAGGTCAAACAACAGAGCTACAAGTGGCAAACTTCTTAGATTTCCGTATGCGTGAGTACGGAGCTTCAGGGATTTCCTTTGAGTCTATCATTGCTTCAGGTTACCGTTCAGCTATGCCTCACGGGGTTGCTTCAGAAAAGGTTATTCAATCTGGTGAGACCTTGACTATGGACTTTGGATGCTACTACAACCATTACGTTAGCGATATGACTCGTACTATCCATATTGGTGACACTACTGATGAGGAGCGTGAAATTTATGATATCGTTCTACGTTCTAATCAGGCTTTGATTGATGCGGCTAAGGCTGGCATGACACGTCGTGACTATGATAAGGTTGCGCGTGATGTTATTGTCGAAGCGGGGTATGGTGATTACTTTACACATGGTATCGGACACGGTATCGGTCTTGACATTCACGAGATTCCTTACTTTGGTAATTCCGATGAAACTATTGAAGCTGGTATGGTCTTGACGGACGAGCCAGGTGTTTATTTGGCTGATAAATATGGTGTTCGTATCGAAGATGACATCATTATCACAGAGAATGGTTGTGAATTGATTACCCTTGCGCCTAAGGAATTGATTGTTCTCTAAGATTTGGAGGAATACTTTATGCCAAACCGTTTATCTTGGCAAGATTATTTTATGGCTAATGCAGAGCTGATTTCTAAGCGTTCTACGTGCGACCGTGCCTTTGTTGGGGCTGTTTTAGTCAAGGACAAGCGTATTATCGCTACAGGTTATAACGGCGGGGTTTCTGAGACTGATAACTGTAACGAAGTAGGTCACTACATGGAAGATGGTCATTGTATTCGTACGGTACACGCAGAGATGAATGCCCTTATCCAATGTGCCAAAGAGGGGATTTCTACCAAAAATACAGAGATTTATGTGACGCATTTTCCTTGTATCAACTGCACCAAAGCTCTCTTGCAAGCTGGTATCGTAAAGATTACTTACAAGGCCAATTATAGACCGCACCCATTTGCGATTGAGTTGATGGAACAAAAGGGTGTTTCTTATTTGCAACATGATGTTCCAGAGGTTCACTTAGGAATGGATGACTAGTTTGTTCTTTGAAAAAAGCTTGAGGATTGGGCTTGAATCTATAAAACATTTGAGCCATGCTGTCATTTATGGTAGAATAAACTGATAATAATTTTTTACAAAGAGGTATTTAATAATGATTGAAGCAAGTAAACTCCGTGCGGGTATGACTTTCGTAACTAACGATGGCAAATTGATCAAAGTTCTTGAAGCTAGCCACCACAAACCTGGTAAAGGTAACACAATCATGCGTATGAAATTGCGTGATGTTCGCTCAGGTTCAACTTTTGATACTAGCTACCGTCCAGAAGAAAAATTTGAACAAGCAATCATCGAAACAGTACCAGCACAATACTTGTACCAAATGGATGATACTGCATACTTCATGAACACTGAAACATATGACCAATATGAAATTCCAGTAGCCAACGTTCAAGAAGAATTGAAATTTATCCTTGAAAACTCAGAAGTAAAAATCCAATTCTACGGAACAGAAGTTATCGGTGTGCAAGTACCAACAACTGTTGAATTGACTGTTACTGAAACACAACCATCAATCAAGGGTGCAACAGTTACAGGTTCAGGTAAACCTGCAACACTTGAAACTGGTCTTGTGGTTAACGTTCCAGACTTTATCGAAGCTGGTCAAAAATTGGTTATCAACACAGCTGAAGGTACTTACGTATCACGTGCCTAAGCCCAACTAAGTCTTTCAAACCACTGGTTTGAAGGCTTTATTTTCCAAACTAACGGAAAGGAAACATGCGATGACTACAGAAAATATCGGTGAAATTGTAATTGCCCCTCGCGTGCTCGAAGTGATTACAGGTATCGCTGCAACTAAAGTGGAAGGTGTTTACGCCCTTCAAAATAAAAATGTTACGGATAGTCTCAGCAAAACAAGCTTGGGACGTGGTGTTTACCTCCGAACAGAAGAAGATGGTACTGTAAATGCTGATATCTACGTTTCACTTCAGTATGGGGTTAACGTACCAGCGGTTTCAATTGAAATTCAAAAGGCTGTTAAAGCAGCTGTCTATGATATGGCAGAAGTGGCAATTTCAGAAGTCAATGTTCACGTTGAATCTATTGTTACTGAAAAGTCACCAAAACCAGACTTGGCTGAATTGTTTAACGAGGATTTTTTGAATGACTAACATCTTTAAAGATTCACGTCGTGACCTTCGTGAGCGTGCTTTTCAAACGCTTTTTGCCCTTGAATTTGGTGGAGAAGCTCTGGAACAAGCACATTTCGCTTACACTTATGACAAGCCAATTGACGAAGAAACTGAAGTTGATGTACCAGCCTTTCTCCTTAGCCTAGTAACAGGTGTCCGTGAAGAGTTGGCCCAACTTGATAGTCAAATTGAAGAAAAGTTGAAAGAGGGTTGGAGCCTCTCACGTTTGATTGTGACAGATCGTACTCTCCTTCGTTTGGGACTTTATGAAATCACGTCATTTGAAGAAACACCAGGACGTGTAGCTATTAACGAAATCATTGAAATCGCTAAAAAATATTCTGATGAAACATCTGCTAAGTTCATTAATGGTGTACTTAGTCAGTTTGTGACAGATGAAGCATAAGCAAAAGAAGTTGAGCGTTGTTTCAACTTCTTTTTTTCTACAAATGTAACAAGAAAAAAGTCGCAAGCGGAGATTTCTTGCGACTTTTATTTATATACTGCCACCAGCAATCAGACTCACTGGAAGTACATAATCACGATTAACTGTTTTGCCTTTAATTTTCTTGAGAAGAATTTCGACACAAAGCTTAGCAATTTCATCCAAAGGTTGTTGGATGGTTGCTAACTCTGGGTAGAAGTGACGGATAAAGGCGGTACCGTCATAACCGATGATTTTTAGGTCATCTGGGATAGAAAGTCCCAATTGTCTAGCTATCTTCATAACCAAGATAGCTGTTAAATCGTCCGAAACAAAGATGCCATCTGGTTTTTCACGAGAGATAATAGATTTGATTTCTAATTCTCGTCGCATGAGAGACAAATCGTTTGGAACAGGACAAATAATACCTTTCTTGTCCAATTCATAATTAAAACCTAGTTGACGAAGTTCTGTTGGAGAATCCGAATTATCATAGCCTGTAATCATGACAATGCGTTGACAGCCAGCCTTGACCATAGCTCTTGCGGCTAACTTGCCACCTTCAAAGTTGTCAGACGAAACAATAGGAATCTTTGGGGCGAGATTACGGTCGAAGGCAACGATGGGAGCTTCAACCTTTTCATAATCCTCAATACCAAGATTGTGACTAGATGAGATGATGCCGTCACATTGGTTGGCGGCAAGCATTTCCAAATAGTCCCTCTCCTTGTTAGGATCATGCTCACTGTTACAAATAATGGTTTTATAGCCTTGCTTAAAGAGTTCATCCTCAAGACGTTCAATAAGTTCGGCATAAAATACATTGGAAATATTTGGGAAAATCAAGCCAACGAGTTTGGCCGACTTTCCTTGAAGACCTCGAGCTAAATTATTAGGTTTATAGTTGAGTTCTTGCATAGCAGCGTGAACTTTGTCAATGGTCTTCTGTGAGAGGTAGCCCTTTTTGTTTATGACGCGAGAAACTGTGGTTGGGCTCACACCAGCCAGTTCGGCAACGTCAGTAAGCTTTGCGACCATAAATCACCTTAGTATTTCAAGTTGAAGTAGTGTCCAGAAACGTTTCCTGACGTTACTTTGATACCAGTTTGTTCTGTACTTGGGAAAACACGACTAGTGAAGACTTTCTCACCTTTGTTGAAGAAAATTTCAACGATTGAGTTATCTACAAAGATGTTTGCTGTTGCAGCTTGACCGGCATCAAGAGCGCATTCACGGCTTGTGCCAAAGTCAGTAGCATATTGTTCACCAGCTTTAGAACGGTCAAGGATAACTTTTCCGTTTTCAGTATCAACTGTAAGTGACAAGCCATTTCCTTCTTGGTCTGCGAAGAGGACAAGTTCTGTTTGAGTGTTAGCTTCAAAGTTAAGTTCAAGCTCGTAAGTGTTAGTTGTTGCCGTTTTTTCAGAGAAATCTTCTTGGCTAGCACGTAAGCTTGTAATGGCTTCGACTGGATATTGGTAGAGTTTGCCATCTTTAATAGACAATTCTTTAACCAAGCTCATAGCCCCTTGGTAGTCGTATTTGTCAGTTGGATAGTCCACATCTGGAAGACCGATCCAGCTGACAATAAGGGCACGACCATCTGGAGTATTAAAGCCTTGAGTTGCATATGCTTCAAATCCGTAGTCCAAGTTGATAATTGGTGTGCCATCAACGAGGGCAGGTTTTTCTGTGTCGAAATCTTGGAAAATCTTATAAGTGTTAGGGTAGATGTTACCGTAGTCAAGTTCAGCTTTATCGAGACCTTGTGGGCTATAAAGAAGAACAGGTTTGCCATCTACAAAGACAAGGTTAGGACACTCAATCATGTACTCTGACCCAGTGCCACCAAAGTCAAGATTACCAACCTCAACCCAGTTTTCGACATCATTGTCTACTGCCTTGTAAAGTTTGATATAACCTTGTTTATCGTGGTTTTGAGCACCTACGATAGCGTAGAATTGTCCCTTGTAATCGAAGATTTGAGGGTCACGGAAGTGCCCAGTAGCGTCAGCAGGTTGTTTGATAAGAACCTTGTCGAATTTTTCGATTTTGCCGTCTTTATCCATCCAAGCGCCGATTTGACGTGGGTCACGAATCCAGTTTTCATCACGAACGTTCCCAGTATAGAAGATAAAGAGTTTATCACCGATTTGATAAGCAGAACCTGAGTAGGCACCGTGGCTATCATTTTCATGGTCTGGCAAGAGTTTGACACCAGTTTCTGTAAAGTGAACCAAATCTTCAGTTTCAGTATGCACCCATTGTTTCAAACCATGAGCAGCTCCAAATGGCCAACTTTGGTAGAAAAGTTGGAACTTACCATTAAAGTAAGAAAAACCGTTTGGATCATTAAGAAGCCCTGTTTCTGGTTCGATATGGTAACTTGCACGCCAAGGTGATTTAGCGACATTTTCTCTAATCTTTGTTTTTTCTTCGTCTGTCCAATCAGCGTATGGACGGTAACGAACTTCTGTTGGTAGATTCATATAAAGGGATCTCCTAATCTATTTGTTAGTAATATAGTAAACGTTTTACCTAGAAAAATCAACGATTTATCATAAAAAAATAAAAAATTATGCTAAACGGTTGACATATGACAGAAAGATGCTAAAATAGTTACCGTAAAGAAAAGCTAAACGCTTTCATACCAAATTTTATTAAGGAGAATTTTGCAAATGGATAACAAACAAATTGCAAAAGAAGTCATCGATGCCCTCGGTGGACGTGAAAACGTCAACAGTGTTGCTCACTGTGCGACACGTCTACGTGTGATGGTTAAAGATGAAAACAAAATCAATAAAGAAAAGGCTGAGAACATTGAAAAAGTTCAAGGTGCTTTCTTCAACTCAGGTCAATACCAAATGATTTTTGGTACAGGTACTGTTAACAAGATTTACGACGAAGTCGTTGCTCAAGGTCTTCCAACAGCATCTAAAGACGAACAAAAAGCAGAAGCTGCTAAACAAGGGAACTGGTTCCAACGTGCTATCCGTTCATTCGGTGACGTTTTCGTTCCATTGCTTCCAGCAATCGTAGCGACTGGTCTTTTCATGGGTATCCGTGGAGCAATCAATAACGATACAGTTCTTGGTTTGTTCGGTACAACATCAAAAGCTTTTGCTGCTACTGATTTCTATACTTACACAGTTGTATTGACAGATACAGCCTTCGCCTTCTTCCCAGCCTTGATTTGTTGGTCAGCCTTTAACGTATTTGGTGGTTCACCACTTCTTGGTTTGGTTCTTGGTTTGATGATGGTTAACAACGCCCTTCCTAACGCTTGGGATGTTGCATCAGGTGCTGCTAAACCAATTTACTTCTTTGATTTTATTCCAGTAGTAGGTTACCAAAACTCAGTGCTTCCAGCCTTCTTCGTAGGTTTGCTTGGTGCTAAGTTCGAGCAATGGGTTCGTAAATGGGTTCCAGACGTTCTTGACCTTCTCTTGCGTCCACTTATCGTCTTCGCAGTAATGTCAGCTTTGGCCCTCTTTATCATTGGTCCTGTCTTCCATACTGTTGAAAGCTATGTTCTTGCTGCTACAGAATGGATTCTTAACTTGCCATTTGGTCTTGCTGGTCTTGTTATTGGTGGTGTTCACCAAGTTATCGTCGTTACAGGGGTTCACCACGTCTTCAACTTGCTTGAAGCTAACCTTATTGCAAATACTGGTAAAGACCCACTTAACGCTATCATCACAGCTGCTATGACTGCCCAAGCTGGTGCGACACTTGCAGTGGGTGTTAAAACTAAAGATGCTAAATTGAAAGCACTTGCTTTCCCTGCAACTCTTTCAGCGGTACTTGGTATCACTGAACCAGCTATCTTCGGGGTTAACCTTCGTTTCGGTAAACCATTTATCATGGGTCTTATCGCCGGTGCTGCTGGTGGTTGGTTGGCATCAATCCTTAACCTTGCTGGTACAGGATTTGGTGTAACAATCGTTCCTGGTACACTTCTTTACCTTAACGGTCAAGTACTTAAGTATGTGATTATGGTACTTGTAACACTTGCTCTTGGTTTCGCTCTTACTTGGATCTTCGGTTACAAAGAGGAAGAAGTTGAAGCTCAAAAAGAAGTTGTTGCTGAAGATATTGCATCTGCAGAATCAGCTCCAGTTGCATTGCAAGCTGAAACAATCGCTGCACCACTTAAAGGTGAAGTTGTAGCTTTGGAAAATGTTAATGACCCAGTCTTCTCTTCAGGAGCTATGGGTAAGGGTGCCGCTATCAAACCTTCAGGTAACCAAGTAGTCGCACCATTTGATGGTGAAGTGCAAATCGCCTTCCCAACAGGTCACGCTTACGGTCTTAAATCTGATAAAGGTGCTGAAGTGCTTATCCACATCGGTATCGACACTGTCTCACTTGACGGTAAAGGATTTGATGCTAAAGTTCAAGCAAATCAACGCATTAAAAAAGGTGATGTCTTGGCTACCTTCGATAGCTCAGTAATCACTGAAGCAGGTCTTGACGATACAACTATGGTTATCGTTACAAACACTGCAGACTTCGAAGATGTTTCATCAGTAGCGACTGGTTCAGTTGCTGAAGGTGCAGACTTCATCGCAGTTAAATAATAAGCTAGAAAAGTCGAAGCCAATTCGGCTTTTTTAGTTAAATGGCTCATAAAGAAAAGTATGAAGCAGAGTAGTCTGTACCTCCTTAAACAAGGTCTCATTTAGATTGTCTTTTGCCTAGCTTTTATTTATAATAGTATAAATAGTTATTATTGATCATAAAAGGAGATAGCTTTACCTATGGCTAAACTTTACGGAAGCTTGGAAGCTGGTGGTACAAAATTTGTTTGTGCTGTTGGCGATGAGAAATTCCAAGTCGTTGAAAAAACTCAATTCCCAACAACTACACCTTACGAAACAATTGACCGTACTATTGAATTTTTCAAACGTTATGAAGATCAATTGGCTGGAATTGCTATTGGTTCATTTGGTCCAATTGATGTTGATCCAAACTCTGAAACATATGGTTTTGTGACTTCAACACCAAAACCACATTGGTCAAATGTTGACCTTCTTGGTTTGATTGCTAAAGAGTTTAATGTTCCTTTCTACTTTACGACTGATGTTAACTCATCTGCTTATGGTGAGACACTTGTTCGTAAAGGTGTTAAGAGCCTTGTTTACTACACTATCGGAACAGGTATCGGAGCTGGAGCTATTCAAAATGGTGAATTCATTGGTGGTATGGGTCATACTGAAGCTGGTCACGTATATGTACCGCTTCACCCAAATGATGTTTCCAATGAATTTAACGGTACTTGTCCATTCCACCGTGGATGTTTGGAAGGTTTGGCTGCTGGACCATCGCTCGAAGCTCGTACAGGTATTCGTGGTGAATTGATTGATCAGCATTCTGAAGTTTGGGATGTTCAAGCTTACTACATTGCTCAAGCGGCTGTCCAAGCAACAGTACTTTACCGTCCTGAAGTTATCGTCTTTGGCGGTGGTGTTATGGGGCAAGAACACATGCTTCGTCGTGTTCGTGAAAAATTCACAGTTCTTTTGAATGGTTACCTTCCGGTGCCAGATGTAAATGAGTATATTGTGACACCTGCTGTTTCAGGTAATGGTTCTGCAACACTTGGTAACTTCGCACTTGCTAAGGACGTAGCCGACAAGCATGCAAACAAATAAACAAAATATGTAAAATCGCTTTAAGAGATAATCTTAAGGCGTTTTGCTCTATACAGGAGGAAGTAATGGAACCTTTATTTTTAGATTCACCAATGCATGAGAAAATCTGGGGAGGTAATCGCCTCAAGACAGAGTTTGGTTACGATATTCCCAGTGAACATACTGGTGAATACTGGGCAATTTCTGCCCATCCTAATGGTGTATCCTATGTCAAAAATGGAAAATATGCTGGTTTCCACCTGGCAGAGCTTTACAAGGATAATCCAGAACTTTTTGGGAACCCCAAGACTAGTGTTTTTCCTTTGTTGACCAAGATTTTGGATGCTAATGACTGGCTCTCAGTGCAGGTACACCCTGATGATGCCTATGGGCTAGAGCACGAAGGTGAGCTAGGAAAGACAGAATGTTGGTATATTATTGATGCTGAAGAGGGTGCAGAAATTATTTATGGTCACAAGGCTAAGACAAAGGAAGAGCTGGCATCCTTGATTGAAGCAGGTGATTGGGATGGACTTTTGTCGAAAACTCCTGTTAAGAAAGGTGACTTTTTCTTTGTACCAAGTGGCACCATGCATGCTATTGGTCCAGGTATCCTTATCTTAGAGACTCAACAATCTAGCGATACCACTTATCGTGTATATGATTTTGATCGTAGGGATGATCAGGGCAATAAACGTGAACTTCATATTCAACAGTCTCTTGATGTCTTGAATCTAGGGGCCCCAGAAAATAGCGTCCCAGCAACTGTTAAGACCTTGCAATTAGAGTCGACTTGTTTGACATCAAACTCCTTTTTCACTGTGTATAAATGGAAACTCAGTGGCTTGGTTGACTTCAAGCAATCAGCTCCCTATTTGCTTTGTTCAGTACTTTCTGGCAATGGGACCATGACTATCGATTCACGCATTTATTGTCTAAAAAAAGGCGATCACTTTATTCTTCCAAATGATGTGACAGATTGGGAAATTGATGGACAATTGGAGATGATTGTCAGTCACCCTAACGAGGCTTAAGTATGAGTAATGAAAAAGTTTTAGCGGCACTATTTGAGCGTATTGAAATCGGCAAATCCTATTATTTTGAGGGGGCTTATTATCGTCTGAAAGACTATGGCGACCACATTTATGGCTTACAACGGGCAATTCCTGGTATGTGTGGTGAAAAAACAGCTTCCCCTAGCATCAAATTTTACTGGAAAAATGGTGTCTTGGACTATCAATTCTACGTTGATTTTGAAGCTAGTCCTATGATAATGAAGGCTTATAGTAGCACCGACCATGCTTTCTTTGAGCAGGCTTTTGAAAATCTTTTGCATGATTTTGAGGATATTCTAGAGAGCCAAGAAAACTCTGAGAAGTAGGTTTAAAGTATTATTGTCAATATTTTCAGTGAATCTAATAAAAAAGTTTTAGTTTATTTGCGAATCCATTGTGAAAGCCCTTAAACTAGGGCTTTTTTCTTTGTCAATCCTTGAGTGATTTCTTGTTTAAAGGGGGCTTTTGTGGTAAAATATGGAGATAAAGACTGTCGAAAGGAAAAAAGATGGCAAATATATTACGCAAAATCATTGAAAATGATAAAGGCGAAATTAAGAAACTAGAAAAAACTGCCAAGAAAGTCGAGAGCTATGCTGATGCAATGGCGGCTCTTTCAGATGAAGAACTTCAGGCAAAAACAGAAGAATTTAAAAAACGATATCAAAACGGAGAAAGCCTAGACCAACTCTTGCCAGAGGCATTTGCAGTTGTTCGTGAAGGGGCAAAACGTGTCCTTGGACTTTTCCCATATCGTGTGCAAATCATGGGTGGTATCGTTCTTCACCATGGTGACGTGCCAGAGATGCGTACAGGGGAAGGGAAAACCCTGACTGCGACAATGCCTGTTTACCTCAATGCTATTTCAGGTGAAGGTGTACACGTTATCACCGTTAACGAATACCTTTCAGAGCGTGATGCGACTGAAATGGGTGAGCTCTATAGTTGGCTTGGTTTGTCGGTAGGGATTAACCTTTCAGCCAAATCACCAGCTGAAAAACGTGAAGCATATAACTGTGACATCACTTACTCAACCAACTCAGAGGTAGGTTTCGACTATCTTCGTGATAACATGGTTGTTCGTAAGGAAAACATGGTACAACGTCCATTGAACTATGCCTTGGTCGATGAGGTTGACTCGGTTCTTATCGATGAAGCTCGTACACCATTGATTGTATCAGGTCCTGTAAGTTCAGAAACTAACCAGTTGTATCATCGTGCAGATGCCTTTGTTAAGACCTTGACAGAGGATGATTATGCCATTGATATTCCAACAAAAACAATTGGTTTGAATGACTCAGGTATTGACAAGGCTGAAGAATTCTTCAACTTGGACAACTTGTATGATATTGACAACGTTGCCTTGACTCACTATATTGACAATGCCCTTCGTGCCAACTACATCATGTTGCATGATATCGACTATGTGGTAAGTCCTGAGCAAGAAATTCTTATCGTCGACCAATTTACAGGTCGTACCATGGAAGGTCGTCGATTCTCAGATGGACTCCACCAAGCCATCGAGGCAAAAGAAGGTGTACCGGTTCAAGAAGAAACGAAGACATCTGCCTCAATCACTTACCAAAATATGTTCCGTATGTACAAGAAATTGTCAGGGATGACTGGTACTGGTAAGACTGAGGAAGATGAATTCCGTGAAATCTATAACATGCGAATCATTCCGATTCCAACTAACCGTCCAATTCAACGTATTGACCACGACGACCTTCTTTACCCAACCTTGGATGCTAAATTCCGCGCTGTGGTACAAGATGTTAAACGTCGTTATGAAAAGGGACAGCCAGTCCTTGTTGGTACGGTTGCCGTTGAAACATCTGACTTGATTTCTAAGATGTTGGTTGAAGCAGGTATTCCTCATGAAGTACTTAATGCTAAGAACCACGAAAAAGAAGCGCATATTATCATGAATGCGGGTCAACGTGGTGCCGTTACGATTGCGACCAACATGGCCGGTCGTGGTACCGACATTAAACTTGGTGAAGGTGTTCTTGACCTTGGTGGCCTTTGTGTCATTGGTACAGAGCGTCACGAAAGCCGTCGTATCGATAACCAGTTGCGTGGTCGTGCGGGACGTCAAGGGGACCCAGGAGAATCTCAATTCTACCTTTCACTTGAAGACGAATTGATGCGTCGTTTCGGTTCTGATCGTATCAAGCAAGTCTTGGAACGTTTGAACGCTGATGATGAAGATATCGTTATCAAATCACGCATGTTGACTCGTCAAGTGGAAGCGGCTCAAAAACGTGTCGAAGGAAATAACTACGATACTCGTAAACAAGTCCTTCAGTACGATGATGTTATGCGTGAACAACGTGAAATCATCTACGCTGAGCGTTATGATGTTATCACAGCGGAACGTGACCTTGAACCTGAGATTAAGGCTATGATTAAGCGTACGATTAACCGTACAGTAGATGGTCACAGCCGCAATGATCAAGAGGAAGCTCTTAAAGGTATTTTGAACTTTGCTCGTCAGGCCTTGGTTCCTGAGAATGCCATCTCACTTGAAGATTTACGAGAAGTGGGAGAGGTAACGAAACGTAGTGTTAATTATGACGCTATTAAAGTTTACTTGAATGAGTTAGCAGCTGATGTTTATGATCGTCAAATCAAGAAATTGCGTTCAGAGGAAGCTATCCGTGAATTCCAAAAAGTCTTGATTTTGATGGTTGTTGACAACAAGTGGACGGATCACATCGATGCCCTTGATCAATTACGTAATGCCGTTGGTTTGCGTGGTTATGCCCAAAACAACCCAATCGTTGAGTATCAATCTGAAGGGTTCAAGATGTTCCAAGATATGATTGGGGCAATTGAATATGATGTGACACGTACAATGATGAAAGCACAAATTCATGAACAATCTCGTGAAAATGTGAATGAACGTGTTTCAACAACAGCAACAGGCAATATCCAGGCTCACCAAGCAGATGCTAATGGTCAAGAAATTGACTTTAGTAAGGTTGGTCGTAATGACTTCTGTCCATGTGGCTCTGGTAAGAAATTTAAAAATTGTCACGGTCGTAAACAATTTTAGGAAAAAAGAAATAGGTAATTATTATGGTTTTTAAAGCAGTAAGTGAAAAAATTGATTTTGATGCAGTTAAAGAATCAACTACATTGACAGGTGAAGCCCTTGCCAAGAAACAAGCTCGTGATAAAGAGCTTGAAGCAATCATCAAGGGTGAAGATGACCGTACACTTTTGGTTATTGGTCCATGTTCATCTGATAATGAGGATGCAGTTCTTGATTATGCTCACCGTTTGGCTAAACTTCAAGAAGAAGTGAAAGATAAAGTCTTTATGGTTATGCGTGTTTATACAGCTAAACCTCGTACAAATGGTGATGGTTATAAAGGACTTGTCCACCAACCTGATGCTGAAGGTAAACCAAACCTAATCAATGGTATCAAGGCTGTGCGTAATCTTCACTACCGTGTTATCACTGAAACTGGTATCACAACTGCTGATGAAATGCTTTACCCAGAAAACCTTCCTTTGGTAGATGACCTTGTGTCATATATTGCCATCGGTGCACGTTCTGTAGAAGACCAACAACACCGTTTTGTTGCATCAGGTATTGATGTTCCAACTGGTATGAAGAACCCAACATCAGGGAACCTTAACGTTATGTTTAATGGTATCTACGCTGCACAAAACAAACAAAACTTCCTCTTTAACGGTGAAGAAGTTGAAACATCAGGTAACCCATTGGCACACGTTATTCTTCGTGGTTCAACGAATGAATATGGTAAAAACGTGCCTAACTTCTACTATGATGATGTTCTTGAAACCATCGAACACTATGAAAAAATGGGTCTTGAAAATCCATTCATCGTTATTGATACAAACCATGATAACTCAGGTAAACGTTACTTGGAACAAATCCGTATCGTTCGTCAAACCTTGATTAACCGTGACTGGAATGAGAAAATCAACAAAGTTGCACGTGGTTTCATGATTGAATCTTACCTTGAAGATGGCCGTCAAGATGCGCCAGATGTCTATGGTAAATCAATCACTGACCCATGTCTTGGTTGGGATAAGACAGAAGAATTGATTCGTGAAATCCACGATACTTTGTCAAAATAATAAGGTAACAGAAACCATGTATGGGGAGTGAACCGTTTGGATGACCAAGCGGTTCGCTCTCTTTTCACAAAGAGAGGGAAATAAATGGGAATTCATCAAAATAGTCCGCTGATTGATGTAGCGGAAGTAAGGAAATTACATGCTCTTACGGGAGATGCACTAGTAACTAAACAGGCTAATGATGAGGCTTTGGCAAAAATTATCAAGGGTGAGGACAAACGTATTCTCTTGGTTATTGGTCCATGTTCATCTGATAATGAAGAAGCCGTTCTTGACTATGCTCACCGTTTGGCCAAACTTCAGGAAGATGTGAAAGATAAAATCTTTATTGTTATGCGTGTTTATACAGCTAAACCACGTACTAATGGAGATGGTTATAAGGGGCTTATCCACCAACCAGATGCAGAGGGTGATGTAGACCTTCTTGCTGGAGTTAAGGCGGTTCGCCACCTTCAGTCACGTATTATTACTGAAACAGGCCTTCCAATCGCTGACGAGATGCTTTATCCGTCAAATCTTTCCTTCTTTGATGACCTACTTAGCTACCACGCTGTTGGAGCACGTTCGGTTGAGGACCAAGAACACCGCTTTGTAGCTTCAGGTATTGATGTGCCAATTGGCTTGAAGAACCCAACGTCAGGAAATTTGAATGTCATGTTTAATGGTATCTATGCTGCGCAGAACCAACAGCATTTCCTTTACAATGGTGCTGAAGTTAAAACAGATGGTAACCCACTCGCTCACGCTATTTTGCGTGGTGCCAACAATGAAAATGGTCAGAACATTGTCAACTACCATTACGAGGACTTGGTTAAGGCTTTGGACAAGTATAGTGCATTTAATTTGGAAAATCCATTTATTCTTGTTGATACAAACCATGATAACTCAGGTAAAAACTTCATGGAACAAGTTCGCATTGTACGTGAAGTCCTTCTTAACTGTGAGTGGGATGAGCGTATCGCGGATACCGTGCGTGGCTTTATGATTGAGTCTTACCTTGAGGATGGTCGTCAAGACACACCTGAAGTTTATGGTAAATCAATCACAGATCCATGTCTTGGTTGGGATAAGACAGATAGCCTTATTCGTGAAATCCACAATCGACTTTCATAAAAATTATGATTTTTGGACATGGTATAGACTTGCAGGAAATTTCAGCTGTTAAAAAGGCTTATGACCGCAATCCACGTTTTGCAAAAAAGGTATTGACACCAAAAGAGTGGGAGCGTTTTGAATCCCTTTCTGGCAATCGTCAGATGTCCTATTTAGCAGGTCGCTGGGCTGGTAAGGAAGCATTCTCAAAGGCCTGGGGTACAGGTATTGGAGCAGTCGGCTTTAAGGATATTGAAATTTTGACCAATGACAAGGGAGCTCCAGTGGTGACCCAGTCGCCTTTTGAAGGCAATGTCTTCATCTCGATTTCCCATAGCGGTGATTTTGTTCAGGCAAGTGTCATTTTAGAAAAAACTAAGAGATAGATGTTGGAAGAGGATAGCTTATGATCTCAAGTTTACATCGACCAACCTTGGCAAAGGTTGATCTATCAGCAATTTCAGAAAATATTGAACAAGTGGTTAGTCACATCCCTAAACAGGTGCAGACTTTTGCAGTTGTTAAGGCCAACGCCTATGGTCATGGTGCTGTTGCGGTGGCCAAGCATTTGTCTAAACAGGTAGATGGTTTTTGTGTTTCCAACCTAGACGAGGCACTTGAACTCCGTCAGGCTGGTTTAGAGCAACCGATACTTATTTTAGGAGTCGTCTTGCCAGACGAGGTTCCTTTGGCTATTCAAGAAAACATCACTCTGACGGTAGCTTCGCTAGAGTGGTTGGAAATGGCTAAGGATCAAGGGCTTGATTTGACTGGTTTGACCTGTCATATTAAGATTGATTCAGGCATGGGACGCATTGGGGTGCGTAGCCAAGGGGATGCAGATAGTTTGATTGCTGGTCTGAAGGCACTTGGTGCGGATGTCGAAGGTATTTTTACCCATTTTGCAACAGCTGATGAGGCAGATGATAGTAAATTCAATCGTCAATTGACCTTCTTTACGGATTTGGTTAATAACTTGGTGGACCGCCCTCGCTTGGTACATGCTAGCAACTCTGCGACGAGTATCTGGCATGCAGAAACAGTCTTTAATGCTGTACGTCTAGGTGTCGTGATCTATGGTCTCAATCCTAGTGGCAGTGTTTTAGAACTTCCCTATAACATTCGTCCTGCTTTAAGCTTGGAGACAGCGCTTGTTCATGTTAAGATCCTGCCAGCAGGTCAAGATGTGGGTTATGGTGCAACGTATACGACGACAGCTGATGAGGTTATTGGAACCATTCCGCTTGGCTATGCGGATGGTTGGACCAGAGATTTACAAGGTTTCCACGTTATTGTTGATGGACAGCTTTGCCCAATTGTTGGGCGTGTGTCTATGGACCAGATCACTGTTCGCCTTCCTAAGGTTTATCCCCTAGGAACTCCAGTTACGCTTATGGGGGAAAATGGGGGAGCAAGCATCACTGCGACAGAGGTGGCTGAAAAACGTGGCACTATCAACTACGAGGTCCTTTGTTTGCTTAGTGATCGTGTACCTCGTAGCTATGATTAATATAAATAAATAGAAATCCAGTTTGATACTGGATTTTTTGATTTTAGTGAAGAGCATTTTCATGTGTTATAATAGCTGATAAGGCTTCCTCTTTCACGAGGAGAAGAACACGATAGAAATGATAGAGGATATGATTCGACTAGATTCACCAATTGCGGATTTGAAAGGCTTTGGTCCTAAGTCCGCTGAAAAATTTACCAAATTAGATTTACACACGGTTGGGGACCTCTTGCTTTATTTTCCTTTCCGATATGAAGATTTTAAGAGTAAGTCTATCTTTGAACTGATGGATGGCGAAAAGGCTGTTATTACGGGAACGGTGGTGACCCCTGCCAATGTACAGTATTATGGCTTTAAACGTAATCGTCTGAGTTTTAAAATCAAGCAAGGAGAGGCAGTGATTGCCATTAGTTTCTTCAACCAGCCTTATCTTGTGGACAAGATTGAGATGGGGGCAGAAGTGGCTATTTTTGGCAAATGGGACCAGAAGAAGTCTGCAGTGACTGGTATGAAAGTGTTGGCTCAAGTTGAGGACGATATGCAGCCAGTCTATCATGTGGCCCAGGGCGTTAGTCAGGCCCAGCTGATAAAGGCTATAAGGGCAGCTTTTGATAGTGGGGCCTTGAATTTGTTGGAGGAGAGTCTCCCACAGGTGCTTATGGACAAGTATCGTCTCATGGGACGTCAAGAGGCTGTGCGTGCCATGCATTCTCCGAGAGATTTGGCTGAATATAAGCAGGCTCTGCGTAGGACCAAGTTTGAAGAGCTCTTTTATTTCCAGATGAACTTACAGGTACTGAAGGCTGAGAATAAGTCCGAAACCAATGGTCTAGCAATTGCTTACGATGAGGCCAAAATCAAAGCCAAAATTGCAGAATTACCATTCCCCTTGACAGAGGCTCAACAGCGCAGTTTATCGGAAATCCTAGCCGATATGAAATCTGGGGCTCATATGAACCGTCTTTTGCAAGGAGATGTGGGTTCAGGGAAAACAGTTATCGCTAGCCTGGCTATGTATGGGGCCTATACTGCAGGATTGCAGTCTGCCCTTATGGTACCGACGGAAATCTTAGCAGAGCAACACTATCAGAGTTTGCAGGGGCTTTTTCCTGAGCTAGAGGTAGTGCTCCTAACTTCTGGGATGAAGGCGGCGGACAAAAAAGTAGCTCTTTCCAAAATCGAATCTGGGGAGGCTCAGATGATTGTGGGGACTCACTCACTGATTCAGGATGCTGTGACTTATCACAGGCTTGGGCTAGTAATTACTGATGAGCAGCACCGTTTTGGGGTTAATCAACGTCGTATTTTCCGTGAGAAAGGTGACAATCCTGATGTCCTCATGATGACAGCGACACCTATCCCTAGGACCTTGGCGATCACTGCCTTTGGAGAGATGGATGTGTCAATCATTGACCAGATGCCAGCTGGGCGTAAGCCCATTATTACCCGTTGGGTTAAACATGAGCAACTAGATACCGTACTGACTTGGATCAAGGGCGAGTTGGAAAAAGATGCTCAGGTCTATTTTATTTCACCTTTGATTGAAGAGTCTGAGGCTCTCGATTTGAAAAATGCGGTGGCCCTTCATCAGGAACTCACAGATTTCTTTGGGGATTCAGCTAGAGTGGCCCTGATGCACGGTCGCATGAAAAATGATGAAAAAGACCAAATTATGCAGGACTTCAAGGATAAAAAATCTCAGATTTTAGTATCAACTACAGTTATCGAAGTGGGGGTTAACGTGCCAAATGCTACGGTTATGGTCATTATGGATGCCGACCGCTTTGGACTTAGCCAGCTTCACCAACTTCGAGGACGTGTAGGTCGTGGCCATAAGCAGTCCTACTGTGTTTTGGTGGCTAATCCTAAAAATGATACCGGGAAAAAACGCATGCAGGCCATGTGTGAGACTACGGATGGTTTTGTTCTAGCAGAAGAGGACCTTAAAATGCGTGGTTCAGGAGAGATCTTTGGAACACGTCAGTCAGGAATTCCTGAATTTCAAGTGGCTGATATTGTGGAAGACTATAATATCTTAGAGGAAGCAAGGCGCGTGGCCAGCCAAATTGTATCTGACCCTAACTGGCGTGAGAATGCTGATTGGCAGGTGCTTGGAGCTCATTTGAGAAGCCAAGGCGAGTTTGATTGAGGAGGAAACCCATGAAAAAGAAACGGTTAAAAATCGATTTTTTTGCTATCTTGCATCCTTTATTTCTTATGATGTTAGGTCTCCTGTTTTATTTTTTCGCCTTCATCTTGATTTGGTTTATTACCGAATTGGCAAAGTTGATAGAAGGAAAGACGGACTTTCATACCCTATATCTTTATTCACTTCTTATCTCTCTAGTTTGTTCGGTATTACTGATTATGTACGTCGCGGGTTTTATAGCTCAGCTGATTATCCATATACAGCATCAAAAGGAAAGGACGCTTTTGCCGGTCTGGTGTATGCTTACGGCTGTACTGATGCTTGTGCCCCTATTCGAAGATTTTAGTATCTTAGGCTCGTCCTGGAATTTTAAAGGGTATTTTCTTTCCATAGTTGCTTACATTGCCTATCTCTTTACAAAGCTACCCAAGGTTATTGAAAGTTACCGCTATCATGCGACAATTCGCTATGCTGTTTGGGTGGCTCTAGTCCTGGGAATTATTTTATCCATGCTTTAGACAGAAAAACTCTCAGTAAACTCACTGAGAGTTTTAAGTTTCCTTCAAGCTTATTACAAGCTTTCTTTAAGTTAGGTAACCTATAATAAAACCATCAAAACGAGATAGGTTTTGATAATAAAACGTTTTGGCTAAGCCAAACCATTCCTAAAAAGGAGGACAAAACAATGACAGTAAAAATCAAAGTAACCTACAACCGAAATTTCCAGAAGCATCCTCAAGACTTTAAGGTTTATCAAAACTAGTATTGATGCTAGGAAGAGGCTAAATTTACCCATATTCTACAACTTTCATCCCTCATTTTCCAAAATCCCTTTTTCCTTTTTTCATAACGTAGAATCCCTCTTCTTAAACTCATAAAAAGTCTAGACGGAAGCATGACCAGTCTAGGCGATTAACATAAGTAAGCTAACCAGTTGAGATTTTCTTGACTGGTTTTTAAATTTAGATAAAAAAATATCGAAAAACGATAAAAATGTGTTGACAAGGAGAAATAAAGAGTGTAATATATATTCATCGATAAACGATAATAAGTTTTCGATAAAGATAATCTTATTCGCGAAAAAGAGAAAATATATACCAAAAACTATTTAATAAAGGAAATACTTATCATGAAAACACTTAAATCAATCATCAACGCAGTTCTTATTCTTCTTATGGCAATCTACGGTCTTGCAATGCTTGCTTTACTTATCCTTCCTTTTGTGGATGTGACTAATCTTTTCCCAGGTGCTGAGGTTCATTATCTTTCTGGATGGGGTTACTGGCTAGTCTCAGAGTTACAATTCGCCTTCTATCTTGCCTTGCTTTGTCTCCTTCGTAAAGAGCTTAAAGACTTTACTTGGAAGGCATTTTGGACAAAAGATTTCTCTCTCTTCTTGAAAAAGGCTGCTCTCTTAACCTTTGTGCCATCAGTCTTGAATATCTTCTTACAGTTGGGAACGACTAATCACCTTGTAGTGGACTTCAGCACATCAGTCTGGCTCCTCTTGGTCTCTCTAGCTTGTGATGCTGTCCGTCTTCGTAAGGGACAAACGGCTGTTAAATAAGTGAAAGAATCTTATTTGAAAAGTAGTAAAATCTTACCTATAAACTAGTATTTTATATTGATATTCGATATAATTGATACTGTTAATAGTTAGCTAATGATTTAGTATGAGGTCAAGGGCTCCTAGAGGCACCTTGGCTTTTTCTAGTCTATGCTCAAAGAAATCAAATGAATTTACAATCGAGGTAACACATGACAACTATCTTATTTTATTTTTTTATCATCCTAGCCTTGGCTGGCTCTAGTTATTATGGTTGGAGATCGGCCAAAAGTGCTAAAAATCGTCAGGAAACGCAAGAACAGAAACGTCTACGTAGTATTCTCCTGTTCGTTAATGTCCTCCTTTTTGCGGGCTTTTTAAGTCTTGTTATTACCATTCTTAATGATGCCTTTATCCTGACTGGTCATGAAGGACTCTTACAACAAGGTTTGCGTATGCTTCTTGGTTCGGGGGTTACTGTGAAAAGTACTAGCACTAGTCTGACGCTTTTTACAGCAACCATTGATTTCCTTCGTATGTCAGTCAACATAGGCTTCTTGTTGTGTCTACGTGTCTTTCTGATTAATCTTTATCGTTCTGATATTTTTATCGCTAAAAATGCTAAGTTGGTTCGTTGGTCAGCGCATTTGCTCGTTCTTGGGGCCTTTATCAATAATGGTATCTTTACATTTGGGACAGGCAACCAGAGTTATAGTTTCTTTAATATCAGTTATTTGCTAGTTAGTTTTGTCCTCTATGCTGTTGCTATGATTTTGACTAAGGCTAATACCATTGCTGAGGAAAATGAGTACACGATTTAGGAGGGGCTTATGATTATTGTCAATTTGGACGTTGAACTTGCCAAGAAGAAGATGCGCTCGGGTGAGCTTGCAGAACGGATTGGTATTACCCCAGCCAATCTCTCGGTTCTTAAGACAGGCAAGGCCAAGGCAATCCGTTTTACAACACTGGACGCTATTTGTAAGGAGTTGAATTGTCAACCAGGAGATATTCTTGAATATAGACCAGACGAAGAAAACTAAAAGCCTGAAGCAGTTCAGTCACCTTTCTCGTGACGATGCTTCAAGCTTTTTTTATTTTTTCTTTAGCCATGCGACCAGGGCTAGACTGGCTAGCACGGTGCCACAGACCATGGCGATATGTGTTTTTGAGACTGTCAGCTCATAGTGGAAATCTTTGTTTTCCAATTTATCGGTTGCTTCAATGCTAAGTTTCATGTCTTACCCCTCGATATAGTCTTTCAATTCTTGGCCTTCAAGTCCTGCACTAAGTGCGATGAGGAGTTTGAGGCGGGCTTTTGGTGCATTGAGTTCTTTGACAAACATAACGCCTGCTTCTTGGAGTTTAACGCCACCTCCTTCGTAGGCATAGACTGGTTCGGCGATACCGTTAAAGCAACGGGAAACGAGTACAACGGGAACTCCCTTGTCCATAAGTGACGTAATTTCTCTTGCAGCTAGTGGTGGGAGGTTTCCAGCACCTAGGGCCTCGATAACCACGCCGTCAATCTTTTCAGGGTCTAGGAGACTGATGATTCCATCTCCGATACCCATCCCAGCATAGGCCTTGATGATTGGGACTGTTCCTGTGATTTGTTCCAAATCAAAGCGAACCCAAGGCTCAGCAGTTTTGAACCAGAGGATGTCATGCTTCATGATGATTCCTAGTGGACCATGAGTTGGTGTGTGGAAGGTTGCCACGTTTGTGGTATGGGTCTTAGTCACATACTTGGCTGCATGGATTTCATCATTCATCACGACCAGGATTCCTTTGTCAGCGGCCTTGTCGTCGCTAGCAACGCGTAGAGCTGAGAGATAGTTATAGACTCCGTCGCTACCTAGTTCGTTCGACGAACGCATGGCACCAGTTAAAACGATTGGAATTTCAGGAACGGCCATGGTGTCTAGGAAGTAGGCTGTCTCTTCCAGAGTATCTGTCCCATGAGTGATGACCACCCCATCATATTGCCCAGCTGTTTCCTTGATTTTTTTGTAAATATCCAGCATGTGGTAGGGTGTGATATGTGGGCTAGGGATATTAAGAAAATCGAGAACGGTTAGTTCTAAATTGTCTAAATCAAGTCCCACATGGTTCATGGGATTATCATCGTTTTGACTGACCTTGCCATCATTATCTGCTGACATGGAAATTGTTCCTCCAGTGTGAAGGACTAGGATTTTTTTTTTCATTTATATTACTCACCATTGTATTATGTGTTATAATTTATTTTAGCATAAAATGTTAGAAGGAGGGGAGCTCTGTGGCCATTAAAGCAGTCTTTTTTGATATTGATGGGACTTTTCTAAATGACCGAAAACGTGTGTCAAGTTCGACTAAAAAAGCTATCAGTCAAATGAAGGAAGATGGTATCTTAGTTGGTTTGGCAACAGGTCGTGGGCCAGGATTTGTTCAGCCTTTCATGGACAATCTGGGTCTGGATTTTGCAGTCACTTATAATGGTCAATATATTTTGACTCATGACAAGGTACTGTATCAAAATCAGCTCCCTAAATCAACAGTCTACAACTTGATTCGCTATGCCACCAAGCACCGTAGAGAGATTTCTCTAGGGACTAGCACAGGTCTTGTTGGTTCCAATATTATTAGTATGGGAACGAGTAAGTTTGGGCAAATCGTTAGCCGTATTGTCCCTAAGTCCTGGGCTAAGATGGTGGAACGTAGTTTCAAGTCTTTGATTCGTCGTTTCAAGCCACAAAGTATTGAGACTCTTAAGACTATCATGCGTGAGCCTATTTATCAGGTGGTTATGGTAGCGACGGTGGGGGAAACACAAGATATTGAAGAAAAGTTTCCTCATGTGAAGATTACCCGTTCAAGCCCTTATTCAGCCGATATTATTTCAGCGGACCAATCTAAGTTGAAAGGTATCGCTCATCTAGGTGAGGTTTTTGGTTTCGAACTCAGTGAGGTTATGGCCTTTGGGGATTCGGAAAATGACCTAGAAATGCTGTCTGGCGTCGGCATTGGTGTTGCCATGGGTAATGGTGAAGACGAGCTGAAAGACCAGGCTACCCATGTCACTGATACTAATAACCAAAATGGGATTGCCAAAGCCTTGTCACACTACGGTTTGATTCATTTTGAGACAGAAAATTCATTTACCAGTGATGATGACAACTTCAACAAGGTTAAGGATTTCCACCATTTGATGGATGGCTCAACTAACGACATGCCTCGTGTTTACGGTATCGAGGAAGCTGGTCACCGTGCGGACTTCAAGTTGGAAGAAATTGTCGAATTCCTTTATGCTTCATCAGGTGGGGACAAGCGTGTCTTTGGTCAGGCTGTTCTGGATTTGCATGCTGCTCTTGATAAGGCAGCCCTCAAAGTTAGTTCTAAAGAGCACTCAGAGTCAACGATGGTTGGTCAGGTGGATGCTTTGATTGACTTGCTTTACTTGACCTATGGTTCATTTGTTCTTATGGGGGTGGATCCTAAACCTTTCTTTGATACGGTTCATGAGGCTAATATGGGGAAAATTTTCCCAGATGGAAAAGCCCATTTTGATCCTGTGACCCACAAAATTCTTAAACCAAGTGACTGGGAAGAGCGATTTGCACCAGAACCACACATTAAACGTGAGCTGGATCGTCAGATTCAAAAATCTCTACAAAGAAACAGATAAGAAGATATAAAGGTTTGGACAGCTTGCTCCGAACCTTTTTCTAATAAAAATGACATTTATTAATGGCTTTATTTGTGATAAAATGAAGTCATTCTATGTATTTTTAAGGAGATTGTTATGACTAAAGCAGATTGGTTAGATTTTTTTGAAGCCATCAATGGTCGTTCAGCGACTGAAGAAGAAATTGCAGCAGCACTTGCAGCTGGTGAGTTCCAAGATGACGCACCAGCAGTAGAAACTGCTCCAACACAAGAAGCGCCAGCGCAACCACAACCGACTTTCGCGAGTGCCCAAGAAGTGCAACCACAGCCAACTTTCGCGAGTGCCCAAGAAGCGCAACCACAGCCAACTTTCGCGAGTGCCCAAGAAGCGCAACCACAGCCGACTTTCGCTGGTGCCCAAGAAGCGCAACCACAGCCGACTTTTGCGAGTGCCCAAGAAGCGCCAGCGCAAGCTCCTTTTGCAAATGCTCAGGCAGCCCAAGCACAACCAACCTTTGCGGGTGCTCAAGCTACTCCAGTACAAGGAGTGCCAAATCAAGCAGCGCAACCACAAGCTGGTTTTGCCAATCCTCAAGCTGGTCAACAAGCGGCTTTTGCTAACGGTCAACCTCTTCAACCAGGTCAAAACGTTCAATTTATCAATGGTCAAGCTGTAGTTGTACCAGCGCAACCATCAGCATTTGCTACTACTTTCAAAAACTACTGGACATGGTTGCTTAATGCATGGCGTCGTCCAGCTGACATGACAGATTATGGTAAACACAATGGTTGGCTTAACTATATCTTCTTGTCACTCTTGACTGGACTTGCCTTCTTTGCAATCTTGAGCGCTATGGCACGTAAATTTGTTAGCCCAGTTGTATCAACAACAAACGCATTGTCTAGTATGTTTGGTTCTTACGGAACAGATAGTTACTCATCTTCATTTTCAAGCCATACATCTAGCATTGGTTTTGGAGCTTTCTTCGCAAGTATTCTAGCTGCCTTCCTCTTCATCTTTGCCTTCATCTTGGCAGGGTTTGTGACACGTAAGGCCATCTTCCGTGATCCTGAGACTACTTTCTTGAATAGCTTTGACCGTTTTGGTCGCTTGACATCATTGGCCTTGCCAATCTTGCTCGTAACAATCTTGTTGGGAGCTATTGGACTTGTTGCCTTCCCAGGATTCTTGTTCTATGTTGTTTACTTCTTATTTGCACTTGCTAACCTCTTTACAATTGTTCCTGTAACAACAGCGTGGAAGGCTGATAAATTCTATCAAATGATTTTGGCAGCACTTTTGAATGGTGTGATTTTGTCAATCTTGTTTGCAATCGTATTTGCTATCATGTCATCATTTACAGTAGGTCTTCTATTCTAATCTAAGTAAACCTCTAGCATTTTTTGAAAAAGTAAGTTTATAGGAGTCTTTATGGCAACAAAAGAAAAGTGGATTGATTTATTTGAAAAGGCAGTTGGTCGTCCGCCCCATGCTTTGGAGATTGAAGAAGGCCAGAAAGCAGACTTTGACTTAAAGGCTATTAAAGGCATTGCGGCAATGGGCTTGGACCAAGAAGCCACTCCTTCTGAACCAACAGAAGAAGTGGATGAGTATGACGTTGCCGAGGAAGTGTTTGAAGATGTACCGCTTGGTGATGAAGAGGAAACGACTCCTTTAGAAACTGAGGAGCTTACACCAGTATCTCAAGCTGAAGAAAATTCAGAGGCCGCTTCTAAAGAAGCACAAGCTATCTGGATGAAGGCTTTTAAAACCTATGTTGGGCGTCAACCTCTTCCTGAGGAATTCCTACTTGGTAAGTCTTCAGGTTATGATGTGTCAACCATCCATCAATTTATCTCAGATGGTAAGGCTGCGAAACCAGCCAAGCCTGCCATGGCTAAAGGGAAGAAAATCCTGATTATTGCTGGTGTTGTTGCAGCAGTCTTAGCACTTGCTGGTTACGGCTTTGGTTCTTATTACTACTCACGTGGTCAAGTAGCAGAACGTTATGAAGCAGCAGCTAAGAAGAGCTTTAAAGATAGCTTGGAATACCAAGTATGGTCTGATACTAAAAAGGAAATTAAAACATCCGAAGTCAAGTACACAGACACTAAAAGTACACAAGCCTATAGCAAGAGCCAACTCATGTCTGGCGAACGTATGCAAAAGGTTGGACGTCAGTTCCTTATTTTTCCTAAGTGGCGAGTCGTGGTAGATCCTGGAACGGTTGATTTGACTGTTAATACAGCTGATTTGAATGTGACTATTAACGGGGTTTCTTACGCGACCACAGATGGCAATAACTACACGGCTAAATTGAATCATCTCTATCCAGGAACCTACAATTTTGTGGCTTCTGGTAAGGTCAATGATCAAGATATCACTGTCTCATCTGAGGAAAATGTGACCTCTAAAACAGAAGTCAATCTCTCTGTAGAGTATCTCAGCTTTACTGTTAAGTCTAATCTTAAGGATGGAGACCTCTACGTTGGTGGTACCAAGATTGGAACCCTCAACTCAGGGAAACTAGATGTTAACAAGGTAGCAGTAGCTGGATCATCAGCCGTTTATGTCAAGAAGAATTTCGAAGATGGTAGCTCTATCAAGACAGAGACATTGTCTATTAAGAAAATTTCTGAAGGCCAAACGGTGACTCTAGATGCTGATGGTGTTCTTGATCGTGATACGGCAGATCGTCTCTTGACCGCTGCTTACGGTAAATTTGGCAGCTACGCTTCTAATCACAACACGACACCAGATGGTGTATCCGACATTTTCCTTAATGGTACTGATGATACCATGTACAAGGATGTAACGGCTGATATTGATAGAAACACTACGGGTGCTAAAAACCGTGCTGCTGATAGTATTTCTTTCTCAGACGTTGACGTCACAGAAGTCGTTCAGACTGGTGAGAAGACCTTCAAGGTGACCTTCACAGCAGTTTATGATTTCTATTATGGTTATGATTCGAAATTCAAGTCATCAGGAGATATCAAGGATAAAATCTCTTGGTCATGTAATGTGGAATATGTTGGTGACGATAGTGACTCTAGCAGTAGTGGTTCTAACTACAGCGACTACCGTATCAATGGTAAGGCTGGTGAATCACAAAAAGTGAGTCGTGAAGATACTGTGAAATAACAGTTACTTTCTCAGTTAGCTGGCATTGAACAGATTACAAATAGGAGGCTAGACCTCCACACTAAAAATGAGAGCCTGGTAATTGCCAGGTTCTTTTGTTTGTCTGTTTTTACCTCTTAGGGGCTAAACCGTGCCACTTACCCAAAAGGCCTTGTTTTGTGTAAAGCACTTGTTATAATGGAACCATCAAAAGGACAGGAAAGGAGTCTTATGAAAGTTAGAATCGAATTAGACCCATCCATGGATGAGCCTGAAATCTTGATTCGAGCTCCTCGGTTAACACAGGAATTAGCCCAGCTCCAAGAGTCTATTCTAAAGCAAAAGTTAGTTCCCTTAGCCTTTTACAAGGATCGCAGTGAATATTTTCTAGATTTGGCAGATATTCTCTTTTTTGAAACAGACGGGGAGAAAATTTATGGTCATACTAAGGATGAGGCTTATGAGGTGAAGCAAAAACTCTACGAATTGGAAGAGTTGCTTCCGATTGCCTTTTGTCGGATTTCCAAATCGACGATTGTTAATGCTAAGCAGATTTATTCTTTGGAGAAGTCTTTTTCAGGGACCAGCACGGTGAATTTCTATCAGACCCACAAGCAGGTCCATGTATCAAGACGCTACTATCAAGTTTTAAAAGAACGACTAAACGAAATGAGGTAAGATAATGAGAAAGAAATTAATTGGGATCCTCTTGATCCTTTTGGCAGCTTTGGTAATTGTACAAGACTACTTTATAAAATGGGAAATTAGTATTTGGATGTTGGCCTGGGTGGTCTTATTAGCTATTTTATCTCTTTCTAGTCTTTTGAAGCGACATTTTGGTCTTGGTTTCGCCTATGGTATTGTGGCTCTTTTTTCACTCAATGGACAGTTCCATTTTCTTCCAGTATCTAATTCGGTCGTTATTTTTTCTTCTGTTCTTGCAGTTATTGGCTTGAACATTCTCTTCAATTCTTCTGGTAAAACAAAGAATCGTTTTGGATTGGGTGTAACTGGTTCAGACGCTAATAATGGAGGAAATGATATTGATGTCACTTTTTCATCAGTGACCAAGTATCTTAATGACCAGCAATTTACGCATGGGAGTGCAGATGTTAGTTTAGGACAGGCTTCCGTCTATTTTGATAATTGCCGTATTGAGGGGCCATCTGCCCAGTTTGATGTGGACGTTTCTCTTGGAAGTCTTAGTCTCTATGTGCCTAGTGATTGGCGAGTACATGTGAATGTGGATAATTCTCTCTCAGCTGTACAGCATGAGGAAAATCCTAGCAACTTGACTAGCAAGGACTTCTACATCAAAGGGGATGTTTCCTTGGGGAATTTAGAAATCATTTATGTTGGTGAGAGTTCGATTGATTAAGTTAGGAGAGAAGTTGCTCTAAACATGACAATGAGGAAGATCATATCCTCTGTATTTATAAGTTCATCCAATCTATCAGATTGATTGACACTCAAGGGAGTGGGACAAGGAACAATTTGTAAAAAGTTGTTCGGTCCTACCCCCTTTTTTCCTGTTTTATAGTCTCTTTATTTGTGATACTATAGTATAGTGAAAAAACTAGACTGGAATAACTTTACTCTTTTGGAGTTTTATGTGACAGCGATGAATGGAGACAATCTAAGCAGATGCCTGCTTGGAGCGATAGTCAAGTAAACTCAAAATGAGGCTGGAAGGGAAATTGTTATGAGAAAAAAAGCGATTGGTATTGATTTAGGAACAACGAATTCCGTTATGGCTGTTGTTCGTGAAGATATGCCAGAGATTATTCCGATGGGGACGAATGACGATCAGGTCTTACGTTCAGCGGTTTATTTCTCAAATATTGGTGGACAAAACCATGTGTCTTTTGGTAAGGAAGCCATTGAGCGTGGGACAGAAATCGGAAGTACAGAAAATTTTAAATTTGACTTTAAACGTGATATTGGGCGTCCAATTGCCAGTGATACACCAGACCACACACGTGTCAATTCTATTATTCTTTCTGCCTTGGTTTTGAACGAATTTCGTAAACGCGCTTATGTAGTTGGTCAGGAGATGGGGCAAGCAGATGGTATCAAGGATGCTGTTATCACAGTGCCTGCCTACTTTACGTCAGATCAACGTGCAGCAACTAAGAATGCTGGTCGTATCGCAGGATTTAATGTCTTGCGTATTATCAATGAGCCTACAGCTGCGGCTATTGCCTATGCCCACACTAAAAATGCTCAAGGAAATGTCTTGGTCTTCGACCTAGGTGGAGGAACTTTTGACGTTACCATCATGCGCGTGGCTGATCATGCCTATGATATTTTGGCAACTGATGGGAATTCACGTCTTGGTGGGATTGACTTTGATAAGCGTCTTGTGGGCTACATCATGCAGGAGTTGGAAAAACAAGGGGTCAATATGACTAACCTTTCCGAGAAGGAAAAAATTCAACTTCAATATAAGGCTGAGCAGATTAAGACTAGTCTGTCTGTGAATGACCAAGCTCTCTATGAGCACTATGTCAATGGTCAAGGTTACGGTGTCTTGATTACTCAAGCGATTTTCAATGAAATTACCTTGGACCTCCTCAAAGATACTGAAATCAAGGTGCAGTCTACTCTTCAAGCATCTGGCTTAAAATGGGAAGAGATTGATCATATTCTCCTTGTGGGTGGGTCAACACGTATGCCAATGATTCGTCAAATGATTCGCTTGATGAGTGGTTTGGAACCTAAGTTTGACCTTAATCCAGACACTATCGTGGCACAGGGAGCTTCTATTTTGGCTGACCTTATCGTCAATAATGAGGTTAGCTTCTCTGAACATCAGGATGGTAAGACAACTGAGACAGATAGAGTAGTTGTTAAGGATGTGACCTCTCAGGGAATCGGTCTGCTCTTCAAGAAAAATCCAAATAAGAACTACAGCTTTGTGGGTGACTACTATAATAGTGTCGTGGTTCCACGTAACTCGGTCTTGCCTTTGGCTGTTACTAAGGATCTCTTTGCGGTCGTGGATGGACAGAGCAAGTTCAAGCTTCGTATCACAGAAGGAAATTACGAGAATCCATTTGCTGTGAAGATTTTGGGACAAGTGGAAGGGCAAGTGCCACAACCTCGTCAGAAAGGCGAGCTCTTGGCACAAGTCACCTATGCCTTTGACTCAGAACAAATTGTTACCGTGACAGTATCGGATCCTCGAAGTAATACTGTTGTGGCACGCTTTTCAGTCAATGCACAAGTCAACCAAACCCAAGAAGTGGTTAAGGAAGATTTGTCAGAACTTCAAGCTATTTTTGCTAAATTCATCTCATGATAGACTACTACAAAGCAATTGATACAGAGACAGGACAGGAAGTGACCTATTTAAGAGAGGTCAGTAACCGCATCTCTCCAGAGATGTCGGCTCAAGATTGTTTCGTGGCTCTTTCCTTTTTACGTGAGGAGCTGGAGGAGCTCTGGACAAATGGTACCTTGGATAAAGAAGGTGAGCGTTTGCGCAGTGAGCTCTACACGATTCGCTCAATCTTTTTCTCAGACCATGAGAAGTTACAATATGACCGAAAACTTAGACAGGCTCAGAGAAAGGCCTTGGAAGTTGAGAAGGTGACGACCACTGATGCTAGCAATCTATCAGCTAAAAAGGAAATCCCTTTTGAACCTGTTGCGGTGACTCAGACTAAAGAGTCGCCTCTTAAAAATTACCTCTTTGCGGCCTTCGCTTTTGTGATTCTACTAAGCTTGATTCTCTTCTTCAATATCAATGTCATCGTTCTTATTATCGGAGCCATTCTAATTGTGGCTTTGATGTTACTTATGTCTTAGGAGATATAAATGGAAACCAATCAATTAACATTTGAACATATCTGTTTCAAATATAAGGGAAATGATAACCAGCTCTTTACAGATTTGGATGTTACTATGGAGACTGGTCAAGTTGTCGGTATCTTGGGTGCCTCTGGTTCAGGGAAAACAACTTTAACAGAGATTCTTTTGGGTCAGCTCAAACCGACTTGCCAACAATTTCGTATTTTAGAAAATGGCAAACCTGTGACTGCTGGTTCACGCTCTTGGTCCTATGTGCCCCAACAAAATCTCCTACGTGAGTACCTTAAGGTATCTGAGACCTTTGATTTTTATGCGGACCACCATCTGAAAGGGGGTGGTAAGCTGACTAAAAAGCATCGCATTGCAGGCATCATGGACGATTTAGGGTTGACAGAATTTGCCAATAAGAAGATTTCAGAGCTTTCTGGTGGGCAAAAACGTCGTGTCTCTATTGGTATCGAGCTTCTTAGCCCTAGTCCCTATTTTATTCTTGATGAACCGTCTTCAGGTTTGGATGCCCTTAGTGATCGTAATCTCTTACGTACCTTGAAAATCTTGGCTAAATCAGCTAACAAGTCTATTGTGGTTATTACCCACAACACAGAAAATTTGGCTATTTTTGACAAGATTATCTTCTTGTCTAAGGGACGTCCGACATTCGCAGGAACCTATGAAGAGTTGCTTTTGGAATACAAGACTAGCGATCCGTATATGATTCGTAAATATATGGATATGAATATCGCAGATGTCTATCAAGAGCTCAATGCTTCAACACGTATTTACAAGATTTAGGGAGACTTATGAACGCAGCATTACGATTAAGTTGGTATAAATTTAAACACCACTACATGGATTTTGTGAAGGTTCTTCTGGGCATTGTCGCTTTCGAAGGCTTAATTCTCTATATCCAAGACAAGGGATTTTTGAAAGATTTCGAAACAACTCGAATGACCCTCTTTCTCTTGCTTTTCTCAACCAGTCTCTTGATTGTGGTTCAAAACAGTATTTATATTTCTAAGGAACGCTCGGTCCTCAACCGTGACTTTTTCTCAGGTTTGAGTCGTTCGGCCTTTGCCTTGGCTAGTATGGGGATTCACGCCTTCTTTGCTGTTTTGGAAACCATTGTCTTTATCCTATCTTACTCTGTCTTTAGTAAGTTCTTTGACAAGGAATTTCCAGACGCTGGTCATATTTTTGGTTCCTACCGTTGGGAAGTTGGGATTACAGTGCTCCTGGTTTTCTTGGCGTCACATTTCATTGCCCTCTTTATCTCAGCCTTGGTTGGCAAATCTGAGATTACCTCTGTTATCCTAGCAGTCGTTGTGGGTATCATGCAATTTTCGTTGTCGGGAACTATCCTGTCTTTGCCAAAAGCCATTGATTGGGTACAAAAATTTATCTATCTTGGTTATGGCCACAAGCTTTTTGGGATTTCTAGTGACTTGTCAGACTTGCCATCGAGCTTGGCTAAGTACGGAGTACCAGTCCCTAAGAGCCAGTTGGAGGCCTTTCAAGGGTCTACAGGCAAATTCTGGGGTCAATGGTGGGCCTTGGTGCTTCATTGCCTAGTTTATGCCCTACTCTTTTTCGTCACACTTCAGAAGAAGGAGAAATAAATGCAACAATATGATGAATGGCTGATTGACTTCCAAGTGCAGCATGGTCGCAAGCCAAGTGATAAGGAAGTTGCTGAAGCTGCTAAGACTGGTTTTGCCCTTTCTAGTGGCTTGAGCAGACAGAAAAATTCTAAATTCAGACAAGTTTTGTCTAAGGTTGGTTGGGGTGATCTCAAGTTTAGCTGGTTTTTAGTTTTAGAAATTTTGCTCTTGATTTGTATTGCTCTCTTTGGCTATGTTGTTGGCTATCTATTTATCTAGGAGAACCTCATGAAACAGTTTAAACATAAAAAGTTTATCGGTTTAGCTTTGATTGTCTTTTTGGTCTTCATGGTACTTGGAAAATACACTCAGAGCACGGCTTTTACATCGTCTTCAAGAGTTTATGCCACAACCGTTGTCGATAAGAATACCGGGAACAAGGTGCGTTTTGAAGTTCGTAAGATCAAGGGAGACAAATACGAAGTCAAAAATACGGAGACCGGGGATACTTATCAGGCTAATGCCCAATCCGGCGAAGACCGTTCTTTGAGCTTTAAGTTGCCTGGAACTAACGGTAGCTCAGACGGTACTATCCGTATCACACCAAGTATGGTACCTGGAGGAGATGCGAAGGTTGAAATGACTGAATCAGACACCTATACTCAGGTTGAGGGAGGCTCTGAAGTCGTTGAGTCTAGCGAGGCTTCGTCTAGTTCTTCAAGTAGCCAAGTTAAAAGCATTATTAAGGATATTTTGGAATCAAGTAGTTCATCCTCAGGTAGCGATGCAAGCTCAGAATCGTCTTCTAACGATCCAAATAAGCCAAATGCAGATATCAAGACTAAGACCGATGTCAATGGTGATAAGGAAACTACTTATATTGCAGACTATTCGACTGAGGACATTAAGTCTATCACGGAAGCCTTTGGGAAATGGCTCTATCAGTCTGATTATGCCAAGGATGCTGTTTTAGTTCAAAGCAGCTTTGACAGCATCACCAAGGTCAATGATGGTAGTCCAACCTTCCTGTCATTCAAGGCACCTAAGGAAAAAGGTAGCAGCCAAACGATTACCATCCTTGCTAATCTTATCAATGCGGATGGCTATGAACATATTACTGGTGTTCCAAGTGGTATCATCAATGGCAAGGAAGTCTCAAACTATGATTTCAAGGACTATAAAAACACAGTTGATTCCTTTGCTTTAGGGATTAATGACAATAGTGGTAAGACCGCAGACTATAGCCCAACATCATCCTTCCGTCTTTATACCTTGAAGGATAAGAAACATGCTATGTATGAAGACGATGCTGCTGAACAAAAAGCCCTCTTTAAGGACTTCTCAGCTGATGATAAAACTGGTGGCAATTATAATGGCTACAACAAGCTTTATAAGGATTTGGTTGACCAAGATAAGGATTCTTACCAAATCGTTCTAGGCTCCAACGGTACCGTTTATTATGTGACGAACTACTGGAAGGGTAATTACGATAAGAAGGCTGTTCAGACCTATAAGGTAGCACCAGATGATATGCAAGAGGCTTACCAAGAGTTGCTCAAGCATTACTCTAGTGCTAGCACATCTGAAAGCTCAGAATCTTCAAGTTCTTCACAAACATCGGAGTCATCATCAAGCTCATCAGAGGCCAAAACAGAATCAAAAACGGAAACCAAGACCGAGCAAACAGGCATGGATGTTAATGCTATCAAGGATAATAACTTCCAAAGCCTCGAAGGTACTTGGAAGAATGGGAATGGTAGTAGTTTGACATTTTCTAAGGATCAAGTAACTGCGCCAACAGATTATGAGGTCCAAAATGCTAATTCCAGTCTTGAAAATGGCTATCTGAGAGCGAGTCTAAGAACAGGAATGTATGGGGCAATAATCTTTTTCATCCCGAAAGGTACGACATTACCGAATATATCAGGAGACTATCCTGATGCTTCAGATAATACCAAAGACCGTATCCTAGTGACCCAATCAGGAAGTGCACAATCTGACGCCAAACAATTCTACTACAAGGCTGACTAGATCTGATAAATCTGAAAGTTGAGATAAAATTATCTCAACTTTTTATATTACATTTGTAACTTTAATTTAATAGTCAACCTTCCTTGTATAAATAAGCGGATTATTAGGGAGGCGAAGGCTTTCTTATAAAATTAATTATTGTGAAAACTTACAAAAAGCTATATAATGAGTAGTGTTGTAAAAAGGGCTTCCTAGGGGATTTTTGAGGAAGTTTCTTAAATCAGATTAGAGGGAGAGGGGGAAAAGAATGACTTCTATTATTGAATCACTACTTGCTGCTTTTAAAGATTTTCATTGGCTAGTATCTATAGATACGCTCTTGATTTTCTTTGTCAATTATCTGATGTTTCATGCAGCTGGTAGGGTCAAGATTTCTTGGTGGCTACTTTTATTAGGTGGTCTTTTGTCGGTTGTTTTGACTCCCCTTCTTCCTATGGGATTCAAATTTTTACTTAATCCTCTCATTTTATTTTGTTTTAGTTATTACAAACGTCCAGACTTGCCATGGATAGAACCGGTATTTAATAGTTTTTATTCCTGGGGGACAACCAATATCATTATACGAGGCTTGTCATTAATCGTCTTTCCTTTACTTTTGGGAGCCGACTTGATGAGCCGTATTCCAGAATCTTTAACGGAGTTTATATGTGTGGTAGTTACCTATCCTCTTTACTTCTTGGTTCACTGTTTTATTGGTTATGAATATTTGCAGGTTGAGGAAAAGGAGAGCTTGCGCATACACTTCACCCCTATTGTTATTGGGGTTAGCTTTGCCTTTCTTTCATATGGACTTTTTAACGACTATTTACCCTACCTTGCTACTATCTGGTCTGTAGAAGTGGTTAACAATTATGCCAAGTTGATCGTTCTATTAGCAACAGGAGCCTTCTTCATCGTTGTTTCCTATGCCAACCAGTGGATTAAGGATGAACTTTTTCTGGAGTTGAAAGAGGAGCAGGAGCGTCATTTCCAGAGCTTACAGGAATCTAGTAGACATATCCTCCATCTTTATCAGGAGCTATACCGTGATGGAGTGCCTAAGGTAGTCGTACCTAAGAAGGTTAAGACCGTTCTGGCTACTAGTCAAGAGGGAGACACTCAGAACCTATCTGATGAAGAGGTTCCCTTCAGCAAGGTTATGCCAGATATTTCTAACCTGCTTTCTCAATTGTTACGTTCCGTCATTGAGAGTAAGTATATGGAGTTTCATGCAGTTGGCGTTGATTTTATCATGGAGGTTCCAGACCCTATATCCCCAGTTCATATCGATGTGGTGGATTTATCAGCTGTTCTAACGACCTTCTTGGACAATGCCTTGTTGAGAGCTCATGGTCAAGAAAATAGTTTAGTTCGTATGTCTTATTACCAAAGAGGTGAGGTCCAGGTCCTCTCTGTAGAGACAACCCTTTCGCAAGATAGTGCCGAGGCGCCCCACGAGGCGTATGAGAGTCACTTATCAATCAATGAGCAGCTCGAAGATATTATGGAGCGTTACCCTCAGTCTAAACTTAGCTTTACGAATGATAAGTTCATCTATAGACAGCAATTTGAATACTAAATAACTTGTAAAAAAATATATAGAAAGGAGATTCGATGTTTGAATCGTTTTTGGGAATAAATTTTTTAAATCTCTATGATACAGATGCCTTTCTAGCCATTCAGCTTATTTTAACTCTGATGATAAATTGTGCCATTTTCAAACGAATGACAGACATTCGTATCTCCTGGACGGTCTTCTTGACCTTAGCCCTGTTAGATGTAGTCATTCAGTATAATATTACTAACATGATTATGGTTTTTGATGTCTTTATCCTGATGATTTTGGCCTTTCTTGCTAAAGGGAAGACCTGGTCGGTGACCCAGTATGCTTTTCATACTTTGTTTCCAGTGGTGACGTCAGATTTACTTTATCGCTTATTGGGACTCTTCTTTATTCCCCTTCTCTTAAATCTCCCTGTCGCTGAGGTAGGGTCTAATGCCCTTTTCTATCTCTTATCTTACGGTTTGATTTTGCCACTTTATTTTGTATTTGACCGTTTCTTGGGCTTGGATTTGAAGCGTTGGAAGGTCTATAGCGATGACTCTTTCCAGAACCTCCAGATTTCTAGAAGAGTTGCTATAGCAATGGCCATTTATTTATTGGGAATCTATCTCAGTGTGAATTTAGACAGTTGGTTTCCTGGCTACTCTTCAGAGGTGGAGTTGAGACTTCGGATGCTTTGGGTTCTCTTGTCCGCAGTGGCTTTCATTTTCCTAATTGCCCATCTTAATCAACTGTCTCGGCAGTATTTGGAAGAGAGTTTGGCCATGGAGGAAAAGAGGCATTTGAATAGTTTGACCAAGGCCAACCAAAAGATTGATCTTCTCTACAATGAGTTGTTACAATACAGACAGTCTTATCAGACGGTTGTGGAACAATTTTCAGAGGAAGTACGTGACCAGGAAGAGGCTCTTGCTGAACAGGTGTATCAGAATGTCCTTAGAGAGAGTGCCAAGGAGTTTGAACGTTTCCGTGTCATTGATAATCCTAAGCTGGAAAATATTCAGTCCCTACCCTTACGTAGCCTTCTTTCGGCTCGTATGATGGAGGCTAAACGTAGTAATATTCCAGTGACTTGTGATATTCCTGAGGAGATTTCAGGGTTTACCATGAACGTGGTTGACTTGACCTTGCTGGTGTCTATTTTCTTTAGTAATGCGATTGATGAGAGTAAGCAGGTACCTGCCAGTCAAATCAAGTTTAGTTTTCATCGACATGATAAGGATGGAAGCTACCATTTTGTCATGGAAAATAGGACGCAAGAAGAAAAAGTTGACCTTGATGCCATTATGCAGGAAGAAAACCATAAGAAGACCTCAGGTCTTAACCTCCACTCAGCCAAGGATATTCTTAGGAAGTATAGTGATGCCAATTTGATTACAAGCAGTGGTGATTACCTCTTCAAACAGGAATTGATTTTTAAATAAAGATGTAGAGCTAAATCAGAGGATTTGGCTCTTTTTTTTTAGGTACAAGTCCATGAAGGAGGGCTCTTTGCTGTGGTGCTTGTGCTTATGTGAGAAACTTAGGACATCGGAGGAGATAGGGGCGAGGGAGGAGTCTGATTGTTGCTTCATTCTGTGTTATAATAGCAAGGATTAGTGGTTGTTAGCACTAAGTGAATGGCAGTTCTTGCTTGGCCTAACGACTGGTGTAGAGATAAGAAAGGGACGTCTTATGAAATTACTTTATACGGATATGTCTCAGGATTTAACAGAAATTCTGACGGAGCAGGCAACCAGCTATGCTCAAAAGGGAAAGAGGGTCTTTTATATTGCCCCTAATGCCCTGTCATTTGAGAAGGAGCGTAAGGTCTTGGAATACCTGCCTCAGTCAGCATCCTTTGAGATTACGGTGACTCGTTTTACTCAGATGGCTAGATATTTCATTCTCAATACGAGCAACCCCAAAACGCAGCTGGATGATACTGGTCTGGCCATGATTTTTTATAAGGTGTTGTCGCATATGGGCGATGATGAGCTCAAGGTTTATGGCCGTTTGCGCAAGGATAGTAACTTTATTAATCAATTGGTAGACCTTTACAAAGAGTTGCAGCAGGCTAATATGACGGTTCTGGATTTGCAGCATTTGGATCAGGTTGAGAAACAAGAGGATTTGCTCAGGATTTTCAGTGCGGCTCAGGATCTCTTGTTGGCAGGAGATTTTGACAATCAATCAAAACTTAGTGCCTTCTTCAAGGAAATTACCTCAGGACATCTGGATAAGGCACTGAGTAATACGGTTTTGGTCATTGATGGCTTTACGCGTTTCTCTGCCGAGGAGGAGGCCCTAGTTGCCCTCTTGAATGATAAGTGCCACCAAATTGTCATTGGGACTTATACCAGTCAAAAAGCTTATAGTGCTAACTTTGTTTACGGCAATGTTTATCAGGCTTCAGTGGATTTTCTGAGAACTCTGGCTCAGACCTATAAGGTGACACCCGACTATGTGACGACAGACAAAGAGGGGAATCCTTCTTTTGCACATATTAGCCGTCTTTTGGAGAGCCGTCATGATTTTAGTACGATTGACGAGCAGCTGACTGCTCAGGACAAGCAAGCTTTGCAGGTTTGGGAAGTGGTCAACCAAAAGGAAGAAGTGGCTCAGGTTGCTAAGAGTATTCGTCAGTTGCTAGCAGATGGCAAGCGCTATAAGGATATCTTGGTCTTGCTAGGTGATGAGGAGAGTTATAAGCTTCAGGTGGGTCAGATTTTTCGAAAATTTGATATTCCCTATTATTTCGGTAAGGAAGAAACCATGTCTAGCCATCCTTTGGTGCAGTTTGTGGATTCCTTGGAGCGGATCAAACGCTACAATTACCGTGCTGAGGATTTACTTAATCTCATAAAATCCGGTCTCTATGGTGGTTTTGCTCAAGAGGATTTAGACCTTTTTGAGTATTATGTCAATTTTGCAGATATCAAGGGGCGTCACAAGTTCCTTTCTGATTTCACGGCTAATAGTCGTGATAAGTATGATTTGGACCAGCTCAATGCCTTGAGGTCACAACTGGTAGAGCCTTTGGACAAGTTGCTTAACAGTCGCAAACAGAAGGGGTCTAGTCTGCTCAAAAAACTTGTGGTCTTTTTAGAGGCTGTGCAAGTGCCAAGTAAGATGGCTGCTTTGACTGGCAAGGCTAGTGAGGCCGAAAAAGAGCAGAATGAACAGGTCTGGAAGGCTTTCACACAACTCTTGGAGCAGGTTGAGACTATTTTTGGGGAAGAAACTCTGTCAGTGGACGACTTTTTGTCCATTTTGCGTTCAGGAATGTTGGCCTGTGATTACCGTACGGTCCCAGCCACTGTCGATGTGGTCAATGTGAAGAAATACGATTTGATTCAACCACACTCTGCTCCTTATGTTTTTGCCTTGGGGATGACCCAGTCACATTTTCCAAAAGTAGGGCAAAATAAGAGTCTCCTGTCTGACGAGGAACGTAGTCGTATCAATGAAGCTACGGACGAGCACAGAAGTTTGGATATTGTTACGCAGAGCAATAGTCAGCGGGGGCATTTCGTGGCTATGTCACTTTTTAATGCGGCTAGTGAACAATTGGTGCTTAGTCAGCCACAAATTCTCAATGAGACACAGGATGACATGTCGGTTTATTTGAAGGAGCTGCTTGACCTTGGTCTTCCTTTGGTTGAAAAGGGACGTAATCGTTTCGAGGCTAAGGGTGACCAGATTGGGAACTACAAGGACCTTCTATCAACGATCATTGCCCTTAACAGCAGTCATCTAGATGCTGATTTGGACAAGGAAACGCAGACTTTCTGGTCAGTTGCTGTGCGTTATCTCCGTAAGCGACTTGATAAGGACCAAGTCTTGATTCCAAATGTGATTGACGATGTGACGACAACCAAGGTGGATGATCAGGTCATGCAGCTAGTCTTTCCGGGGGAGGAACCACTGAAATTATCAGCCTCGGCTCTGACAACCTTCTATAACAACCAATATCTTTATTTCTTGCGATATGTTTTGGGCCTTGAAGAGTTGGAGTCCATCCATCCAGATGCTCGACACCACGGGACTTACTTGCACCGTGTCTTTGAGCGTGTTATGGGGGATTCTTCGTCAGAAAACTTCGATGATAAATTGGAAAAGGCTATTGCTCAGACCAATCAGGAACAACCCTTTGAACTTCTCTATACAGAGGACCAAGAGAGTCGCTTGTCTCGTCAGATTTTGGAAGATATCGCCCGATCAACTGCCAGTGTTTTGCGTGATAATGCGGCTGTTAAGGTTGAGCGTGAGGAAGCCAAGTTTGACCTGCTTTTAGCAAATAGCATCAAGATTACAGGGATTATTGACCGTGTGGACCGTTTAACGGATGGGGCTCTGGGTGTCGTTGACTACAAATCAGGTAAAAATGTCTTTGACATTCAGAAATTCTACAATGGCCTCAGCCCACAGTTGGTAACCTATCTAGAAGCCCTTCGACAAACCTATAAGGTTGATGCTGATCAGCTTTTTGGTGCCATGTATCTTCACATGCAGGACCCACAGCTTAACTTAGCTCAGTTTGGTCTGGATAAGCTAGCAGCTCAGGCTCATAAGGAATTGACCTATAAGGGACTTTTTGTGGCTTCAGAAACAGAGCATTTGGCTGGTGGGAACTATGATTTACAAAAGACTGTCACCTATGACAAGGAGGACCTAGAAACCTTGCTAGACTACAATATCAAGCTCTTCACAAGTGCTGCTGAAGTTATTCGAAGCGGGAATTTTGCGGTCAATCCTTATACCGAGGATGGCAAGTCTGTCCAAGGGGATCAAATCAAGGCAATTACTCATTTTGAGGCCGACCGCCACATGGGACAGGCTCGAAAACTCTTGCGTTTACCAAGTAAGGGCAAGAAGGAAGCCTATTTGGAGCTGATGGCAAAAGATGATGACAAGAATCAGATGCAAGTTGCTGAAACTATCATCCCCTTTCCAGTCACTGATCAAGCTGTGACAGCAGACAAAAAAGACCAGGAGGACAACCATGTTGACTAAAGCTTTTTTAAGTCCAACAGAGATTAAGGAACGCATTGCCCAAGAAGCAGCTTCTGACAAGGATCGCAAGTTAACACCAGAACAGATTGAGGCCATTTACAGTAATGGTAGCAATATTCTTGTATCAGCTTCGGCTGGATCAGGAAAAACCTTTGTTATGGTTGAACGTATCCTTGATATGATTGGACGTGGCGTTGGCATTGACCAACTCTTTATCTCAACCTTTACGGTAAAGGCTGCAGGTGAGTTAAAAGAGCGCCTGGAAAAGCGTCTGACAGAGCAGTTGGGACAGGTTGAGACGGATGAAGAGCGTGCCTTTCTTTCAGACCAGATTGCCAAGATTGGGACGGCTGATATTGGAACTATGGATGCCTTCACCCAGAAATTGGTCAATCAGTATGGCTATCTCCTGGGTGTGTCACCTATTTTCCGCATTATGACAGATCCTGCCGAGCAGACACTTATGAAAAATGAGGTTTATGCTGATCTTTTCAACGATTACATGCAAGGGAAAGATGCCCAACTTTTCCAAAAATTGGTCCGCAACTTCGCAGGAAATGGCAAGACTAGTAAGGCTTTTCGTGATTTAGTTTACGATGTCTATAACTTTTCTCAGGCTACTGCAGGTCCTGAAAAATGGCTACGTCAAAATCTTTTAAAAGGGCAGGTAGAGGCCAATCCAGATAAGGCTAAAGCTGAGCTTTTAGAGGGTCTCAAAGATGGCTTGTTGGCTGATTTCTTAGACTTCTTAAGAGACCATATAGGTCTAGCTCAGCGTGAATTTGCCAAGGCCAAATATCTAAATAATGTGTCAGATGCCATTAGCCTTCTTGAAGGAGCCTTGGCCAATGACCAAACGGATATGGAGGACCTGCTCAAACAACTCTTGACTTTGTCAGGAGGTACTGGTTTGACCAATATGACCCGTCCTAAAGACGAGGAACTCAAGGCCTACAAGGAAGCTTACAACAAGACCAAAAATGAGTTTGTGGCCCAGTTGCGAGAGGTTGATACCCGGCTAACGATCCTCGAGGTTTTGACCAAGCATAATGATGACATCCTACCTCTGTTGGAGTTGCTTCAGGCCTTTGTACTTGATTTTTCGGACCAGTATTTACAGGCCAAGATTCAGGAAAATGCTTTTGAATTCTCGGATATTGCCCATTTTGCCATCCGTATTTTGGAGGAAAATCCAGAGGTGGCCGCTAGCTACCGTGACCGTTACCATGAAGTGATGGTAGACGAGTATCAGGACAATAGCCATACCCAAGAACGCATGTTGGAACTCCTCTCTAACGGCCACAACCGATTCATGGTGGGAGATATCAAACAATCCATCTATCGTTTCCGTCAGGCGGATCCTCAGATTTTTAACGGCAAGTTTCAGCTCTTCCTTGAAAATCCAGATGCAGGTAAGTTGATTCTCCTTAAAGAGAACTTCCGTAGCCAATCTGAGGTTCTTGATGCGACTAATGGTGTTTTCAGCCACCTCATGGACCAGGAAATCGGAGATATCCTCTATGACAAGACGCATATGTTGGTAGCAGGTAGCGAGAAGCAAAAAGAACCCCATCCTGAAAATGAGACAGAGGTTCTGATTTACAATAGTGATGAAGCAAGTGTGACTCCTGATGAGGAAAGTGCTGATCAACCTATTAGTAGCGGCGAGATTTCCTTGGTTATCAAAGAAATCATCAAACTTCATAAGCAAGGTGTACGTTTTGAGGATATTACCCTCCTAGCACCAACTCGCAACACCTATCTGGACTTGATGGCAAGCTTTGAGGAGCACGGAATTCCCTTGGTACCTGACGAGTACAAGTCAAGCTACCTAGAGTCACTAGAAGTTATGATTATGTTGGACACCCTTCGTGCCATCAATAATCCTCTCAATGACTATGCCTTGGTTGCCCTCCTTCGTTCACCTATGTTTAACTTTAACGAGGACGACCTGGCTCGGATCGCTGTCCAGGCTGACAAAGGACAATTCTATGACAAGCTTCTTGCAGCTCATACTAAATCAGGACTTCATCCAGAAGTCGTGACGCAAGGACTTGAGGCAAAGTTGACTCTTTTCACTAAGACTCTGGCAGATTGGCGTGATTACAGTAAGTGGCACTCGCTCTATGACCTCATCTGGAAGATTTACGACGATCGTTTCTATTATGATTATGTTGGCAGTCTTCCACGATCTGAGCAACGCCAGGCCAATCTCTATGCCCTTGCCTTGCGTGCCAATGCCTATGAAAAGACTGGCTTTAAGGGACTTTCTCGTTTTATTGGTATGATTGATAAGATCATTTCTAGCGGTAACGACCTAGAGGAAGTAACAGACTTGGTTCCCCAAAATGCCGTTAGCCTTATGACCATTCACAAGTCCAAGGGGCTAGAGTTTAAGTATGTCTTTGTCTTGCAGATGAATCGCAAATTCATTGGTCACAGCAAGGATGGCTTAAGTGGTAAGTACATTATCAACCGTGAAAAAGGAATTGGCATTAAGTATCTAGCTGACCTCAAAGACCAGATAAACACCAATTTGCCTAAGTTAAATGTTGTTCTCGAGACCTTAACCTTCCAGGAAAATCGTAGGGAAGAGCGTCGAGCAAGTATCTCAGAAGAGATGCGTCTGCTCTATGTTGCAATGACCCGTGCAGAGAAAAAACTCTACCTAGTTGGTAAGGGCAGTAAGGAAAAATTGACCCAGCAATTTGGCACAGATGTTGAAAATAATCGCCTACCAGTAGCTCTACGTGACAAAATTGCTACTTATCAGGATTGGGTTATGGCTTTGGATACTGCCTTTATGAGAAAGGATCTCAAGTTTACTGTTCGCTTTGTTGAGGCTGAGGACTTGACCCCAGAGGCTATTGGTCAGGTTGAAGTTCAAGCGGCAGTAGATGCTGATGATCTCTCTAACAATCGCCAGACGGAAGACATTAAGCGTGCCCTAACTGTCTTAGAAAGTGTTGAAAAACTCAACCAGCTTTATGCACCGGCGATTGACCTGCCATCTGTGCGTACGCCGAGCCAGCTCAAAGTCTTCTACGAACCTGTCATGGATACCGAAGGGGTGGATATTATGGACAAGAAAGAGGAAGTGCAACCTCTTGAGACTACCACTAGCTTTGAGCTTCCAGACTTTGGGCAAAAAACGAAGGTTACTGGAGCTGCAGTTGGTTCAGCCACCCATGAACTCATGCAACGCTTGATTCTTTCTGACAAGGTGACCCTCCAAGATTTAACACAGGCCTTGAGTCGGGTATCGGCAGATGATCAAGTCAAGGCGCGCGTGCAGTTAGAAAAGCTACTAGGCTTCTTTGACACCGAACTTGGGAAGCTCATTCTAGCTAACCGTGATAAGTTGCGCCGCGAAGCGCCATTTGCCATGTTGGCAGAAGATCCCGCCAGTAAAGAAGACTTTGTCGTCCGTGGTATCATTGATGGCTACCTTCTTCTTGAAGACCGTATTGTCCTCTTTGATTATAAGACAGACCGCTTCACTCAACCTGGTGAGCTTAAGGAACGCTACAAAGGGCAAATGAGCCTTTATGCTAAAGCACTTAGCCAAGCCTATCAAATAGATAAGATTGATAAATACCTTATTCTCCTAGGTGGAAAAAACTTGGAAGTTGTAGAAGTATAAGCTATAGCATAACCATTCTTTCATAGTGAAAGAGTGGTTTTTGTGTGTCTTAATTCCACCAAAAAAGACCGGTGTGCACACACCAGTCTTTTCTGATAGATTTCCATCAGTATTGTAAGTTCGTTAAAATATTAGAGGATGGAAATAGTTATGAAAAAAAGTATCTTGTAGGTTGCTTAGTCCTACAAGGGCTATTATAACAAACTCATCTCAGTCTAAACAAGGTTAGAAAAATTAGAATTAAACACTATAAATATGACTAGTTTTTAATAGTTTGGATCCATAACGACAATAAATAGAGAAAAACCGCCAGCGTTAGACTGACGGTATTTGTTTAGTTTAATCCTAATATTAACTAATTAAAGGTACCACCCAATTGACCCAGGCCCAGGAAATAGGCATAACTAGAATCATGGCTGGAATCATATCTGCTGTTGGGAATTGACGCAGTTTCATAATACGAAAACCAGTCGCAATCATGAGGAAGCCCCCGCAAGCCTTAAAGTCACCAATCATAGCTTTTGTTGTTAGAGGAAGAATGAAACCAGCACTCACAAAGAGAAGGAAGAAGATGATAAATTGTGGAATGGCAATCATGGAGACGATATAGCCTAGACTACAAGAGAAAATCATGGCCGTAAAGAAATCCAGGATAGATTTGGAAATCAAGATGGAAGCATCGCCTGTCATCCCAGACTCAAGACTCCCGTAAATTCCTGTACCACTCGCACAAAAGAGGACGATTACTGTCAAGAGCTGTGCATAAAATTCATCGTGGGCCAGTCCTGTTTGCTTACTTGGTGTAATTTTGGACAAGCCTTTTTCCATAAGACCAGCTCCCTTGTTGATAAGGTTTCCAAACTTTAGGGCCAGTCCAATGATGGTACCGATAACTACCGCGAAGATAACCGCAGGCATGTTAACCATATTTATAATAGCACTAATCCCCATAACCATAGAGGCTAGACCAAAGATAAGGTTAAGGTTTTCCTTGAAATCGTCTCTGAGATAGTCCCCGAAGAGACCTCCAGCGATTCCTCCTAAAATAATAGATAGCGAGTTGATGATAATTCCAGTTGGCACTTGTGATTTTCCTCCTATTTGTTTTAAATACTATAAGTTTAGCATTATCAAAGACCGAATGCAAAATTGTCTTGTTTTTACAAACGTTTTCTTGAAATTGTACCTTTGAAATGATACAATAAATGAGAAGGTGACGAAATAGCATTATCTAAACCTATTGTCGGCATTATTAGAGTATTGTTCATGAAAAACATGGCAACAACTCTAATTTACAATTTAATATAAAGTGTAAAACGAGACTATTGTTAAATGGATTCTCAAGAAAGGATAAAAGATGATTCGTTTTGAACACGTAACGAAACGTTATGAAGATAAAGATGCTCTCTCAGATCTTAACCTCGAGATTCGAGATGGTGAGATTTTTGGTCTGATCGGGCACAATGGGGCTGGTAAGACCACAACCATTTCCATTTTGACATCTATCATTGAAGCTAGCTACGGTGAAGTTTACGTTGATGATATGGCCCTCAGTCAACATCGTGATGCCATCAAGAAAAAAATCGCTTATGTGCCAGATTCACCGGACCTATTCCTAAATTTGACTGCCAATGACTATTGGTACTTCTTGACACGTATCTATGATTTGGAAGCTAGTCAGGTTGAGGAACGTTTGACTAATCTCATGGCTACCTTTGACTTGACGGAAAGTCGTTATAACCTCATTTCTTCCTTCTCTCATGGTATGCGTCAGAAGGTTGTTGTTATCGGTGCCCTTTTGGTTAATCCACAGATTTGGGTTTTGGATGAGCCTCTGACAGGTCTGGATCCACAGGCGTCTTATGATTTGAAAGAAGCCATGCGTCATCATGCCAAGGAAGGTAATAGTGTCCTTTTCTCAACCCACGTTTTAAGTGTAGCTGAGCAGCTCTGTGATCGGATTGCTATTTTGAAGAAAGGAAAACTTATCTTCCAAGGGTCTCTAGCTGAACTGAAGGCTCAGTACCCTGACAAGGATTTGGAAACTATTTATCTGGAAATGGCTGGACGTAAGATTGAGGAGGTATAGTCATGAACTGGAACCATGTTTGGGAGCTTTTTAAAATCAATCTCCTCTACGCTAATCCTCAAGCAGTAACTAACCTACAGAAACGTCAGGAGAAAAAGAAAAAAGCCAATTTCTCCATCGTTAATGCCATGCTTAGACAACAACTCTTGATTCTAGTTGTTTTTACGGTTATCTATAGCTATCTTTTTGTAGGTGTCGATTATAAGGCCAATCCAGGAGTCTTAACCCTATATCTCTTGACTTTTTCAATCATGGGGCTTCTCCAGACCTTTACGGCTCTCTATAGTACCTTTTATGACAGTAAGGATAGCAAGGCTTATCTGCCTCTTCCCTTGAAGCCAGCGGAAGTTTTTTTGGCTAAGACCTTGTCAGGTTCTATGGTTGGGATGACCTTCATGGTGCCTATCCTTAGTCTTCTTATCCTAGCTTACTGGCAATTTATTGGCCCATTGGGGATAGTCGTTGGGCTTCTGACCTTTATCGTTTCTCTCTTTATCAATCTCGTTTTTTCAGTGATTCTGTCTAATAGTATTGGAACGCTGATTGTTCGTAGTTCTCATAAAAAGCTCTATTCAACCATTTTGATGACCCTGTCAACCCTATTGATTATGTTGCCTATTATGTTGGTTGGTTTTATTAAAGGCTATGTTGATGGTGCTGGATATGCCGATTTTCCTTTGCTTCCTTATCTAAGAGGTTACTATGATGTCGTAGCTGCCCCCCTATCTCCGGAGGCTCTACTAAATTTCTATCTTCCTCTTATCTTAGTGCTTATCTTGGGCTTTTGGTTTTATAAGGTCAGAATGCCTCGTTATTTCCACGAAGCCATTTATAACCAAAAGGCTAGAAAGCCTCAGGCCAAAGCTGTTACTCGAAGCCAAAGACAGGTCTTGATCCGCCATCATTTATCTACTTTGGGGAATTCAACTCTCATTATCAATACCTATGTGGTGCCGGTCTTATATATGATCATGTTAGGTGGGGGTGCGGTATTTTTGAAAGATCTGGGCCCAGACTATTTCGGACTCCTGCTTTTGGTCGGAATTGCCTTTGGTTTCTTTTCAGCTCAACCAACAAGTTTTCTTGGTGTAGCAACATCCTTAGAGGGGACAAACTTTGACTTTATTCGTAGCCTACCAATCAATACGGGTGACTATCTTCGTCAAAAGTTTTGGCTTTTCTATAGCTTGCAAGTCGGTGTTTCCCTCTTATTAGGAGGACTTGGTTTAATATTCTTGGCTCATCTCCATCTTATTTTGGTGGCAAGTTTCACTCTTGGTTTTCTCGTAACAACCTATCTTGTAGGTGGCTATTACTTTGAACGTGACCTTAAATTGTTGGAAGTGAATTGGCAGGAAGTTACCCAGCTCTTCAATCGAGGTGGCGGACAGTGGCTCTATATGGGTATCTTTATTCTTACAATTTTCATCGCTGCCTTGCTAGGAGGTATTGTCTTCTTTGCAAGTAAGTTCTGGATTGCCCTAGTAGTTAATGCTATAGTATCTGGGCTTATAGCTTTAGTTGTCCTAATCGTTTATCTCTTTGTTGATCGCAGACGTTGGAAACGTATTAGAGCCATGTTTTTTGCCTAGAACAAACTGTTTAAAGAGTCTCTCCGATTGGAGGGATTCTTTTTTACTGAAAATCCTTAATATGTAAACTTATGCATTATATATGTTAAAATACCTGAATTTAGTGTATAATCATAAACATGAAACGAAATTTTGACTCAGTAAAACGCCTGGTTATCAAAATCGGGACTAGTTCTCTGGTTTTGCCATCAGGGAAAATTAATCTTGAAAAAATCGATCAATTAGCTTTTGTCATTTCTAGCCTACATAACAAAGGAATTGAGGTTGTCCTTGTATCCTCTGGTGCCATGGGCTTTGGTCTCAATGTTCTAGACCTTGAGAAACGCCCAGCAGAAGTTGGTAAGCAACAGGCTGTCTCAAGTGTAGGGCAGGTGGCTATGATGAGCCTTTATTCTCAGGTCTTTTCACATTATCAGACCAAGGTATCTCAGTTGCTTTTGACGCGTGATGTGGTTGAGTATCCCGAGAGTTTAGCCAATGCCATCAATGCTTTTGAGAGCCTCTTCGAGCTTGGGGTTGTCCCAGTTGTTAATGAGAATGACGCTGTCAGCGTAGATGAAATGGACCATGCGACTAAGTTTGGAGACAATGACCGCTTGTCTGCTATCGTTGCTAAGATTGTTGGTGCAGACCTACTTATCATGCTGTCAGATATTGATGGGCTCTTTGATAAGAACCCAAATGTCTATGAGGATGCGACCCTTCGTAGCTATGTTCCAGAGATTACCGAGGAAATTCTTGCCTCAGCTGGTGGTGCCGGTAGTAAATTTGGTACGGGTGGTATGATGAGTAAGATTAAATCCGCCCAGATGGTTTTTGAAAATCATAGCCAAATGGTTTTGATGAATGGTGAAAATCCACGTGACATCCTTCGTGTCCTAGAAGGAGCCAAGATTGGTACACTTTTTAAACAGGAGGACTAAGATGACATATATCGATACACTAGGCCAACAGGCCAAGGTGGCAGGTCGTCAGATTGCTAAATTATCAACAGCAGCTAAAAACGACCTTCTAAATCAGGTAGCTAAAGCTCTAGTAGCTGAGAGTGCCTATATTATCACTGAAAATGCTAAGGATATGGCAAATGCCAAGGAAAATGGTATTTCAGAGATTATGCAAGACCGCTTGCTCTTAACGGAAGACCGTATCGCAGGGATTGCTGAGGGTGTTCGTCAGGTGGCAGACCTTCAGGATCCAATTGGTCAAGTGGTTCGTGGCTATACGAATCTGGATGGTCTCAAAATCGTTCAAAAGCGTGTTCCTATGGGTGTTATCGCTATGATTTTTGAGAGCCGTCCCAATGTCTCAATCGATGCCTTTAGCCTTGCCTTTAAAACCAATAATGCTATCATTCTCCGAGGAGGACGTGATGCTATCAATTCCAACAAGGCCTTGGTTACAGTGGCCCGAAAGGCTTTGGAAAATGCGGGTATCACAGCAGATGCCGTTCAGCTGGTTGAAGATACCTCTCATGAGGTAGCAGAGGAACTCATGGCGGCGACCAAGTATGTTGACTTGCTCATTCCTCGTGGTGGAGCTCGTCTCATCCAAACGGTTAAAGAAAAAGCCAAGGTTCCAGTCATTGAAACGGGTGTTGGTAACTGTCATATTTATGTGGATAAATATGCTAACTTAGATATGGCGACACAGATTGTCATCAATGCCAAAACCCAACGACCAAGTGTTTGTAATGCTGCAGAATCTCTCGTTGTTCATGCTGATATTGCGGAAGACTTCTTGCCTAACTTGGAAAAAGCTATTTCAAAAGTTCAGGCTGTTGAGTTTCGTGCAGATGAAACGGCTCTGAAACTCATGGAAAAAGCTGTACCAGCTTCACCAGAAGATTTTGCGACAGAGTTCCTTGACTATATCATGTCTGTCAAAGTGGTAGACAGCCTTGATGAGGCCATTGATTGGATTAATACTTACACGACATCGCATTCAGAGGCTATTGTGACTCAGGATATCAGTCGTGCGGAGCAATTCCAAGACGATGTAGACGCTGCAGCGGTCTATGTCAATGCCTCAACCCGCTTCACAGACGGCTTCGTCTTTGGATTGGGGGCTGAAATCGGAATCTCAACCCAAAAAATGCACGCCCGTGGCCCAATGGGACTTGAGGCCCTAACCTCAACCAAGTTCTATATTAATGGCCAAGGACAAATTAGAGAATAAACAAAAAAGCTCCTCATGGGGCTTTTTTGGTCTATTTGCTAGAGTATAAAGCTTCTGCTATACTGGGGGTATCATAAAAAAGGGGGATTTTATTATGATTGAAGCCTACAAAAAATTTTGGAAGGGCTATGTAGATTTTAAGGGACGTTCAAGCCGTTCAGATTATTGGTTAGCAGTTCTAGCAAATACTATAGTAACTATCATTTTATTTAGCATACTTATAGTTGTAATTGTTTTTGATAGTCCCGATAGTCATTATCATGTTATTCTTAACTTACTGTATCTGCTTGTAATGACATATTTTTTCGCTAGCTTTATCCCCTCTATTGCCCTTCAGGTCCGTCGCTTACGTGATGCCGGTTTTCATTGGGCATTGATTTTCCTACGTTTTGCCTCTTTTATAGGTGATATCGTACTTTTGGTTTTGTGTTGTCAACCAACAAAAGTAGAATTTCCTTTCAACAATTTTAATAATCTTCAGCAATGATAGTTACTTAACAGCCTCCTTAGGATGTTTTTTAGTCGATTTGCCAGAAGATTGGTCTTTTGGTATAGTAGAAGTATCAAAAAATGAGGAGATTTTATTATGATCGAAGCTTATAAGAAGTTTTGGAAGGGCTATGTAGATTTTGAGGGACGTTCAACACGTTCAGATTATTGGTTTGTATATTTGGTAAATGTATTGATTACCTTTGCTTATTTTTTGCTCCAAGCAGTATTTGGAGGACTTGCAGCTGCAACTGATTCAAGCTTTTTGGCTGTTATTTCACTTATCCTCCTACTTATCTTTTTTGCCTATGGTATTGCTGCGTGTTTACCTGGTATTGCTCTAACGGTTCGTCGTTTGCGTGATGCTGGCTACAATTGGCCGTATATTTTTGTTGCATTTATCCCATTTGTAGGTTGGATTATCCTAATTGTTTTGCTATGTAAACCAACTAAAGTGGAATATCCATTCAACAACTTCAATAATCCACAACAATAATGACAATCAACCAACTCATTGAGTTGGTTTTTCTGATGTCAAAAAAGCTTTATGTTAATGTTGCACATTTTAATATTTCTGATATAATCTTATCTGAGACTAATTGATACTAAAAATATATTTAAGAAATGTGAATACTCTATGAAACTACTTCGTAATTTAAAAGAAAAACGTTACCTTATTTTGACATTTACCCTACCAGCTATCCTTTTGGCTCTGGCTATTGTCTTTTTGCAGCCTGCACACAATCATGCTAAGGTCCAAGTAAAGGTTGGTACTAAGCAGTCATCGTCAAGCAAGCACAAGGCATCTAGCTCAAGCTCTTCGTCATCTTCTTCAACGTCAAGTGAGTCTTCGAGCGAATCGTCGTCAGCAAGCTCAACGGTAGAAGTAGCTAGTCAGACAGAGGCAAGCTCTACTCCTGCGGTAGTATCAGCCCCAACACCATCTTCAGCACAAGAGACTTATCAAGCGCCCCAGTATAACTATGTGCCACCAACAACTTATACAGAATCACATAGTGATGCCTCAAGCTATACAGCTCCTGCATACAGTGCAGATGTCAGCTCTGGGACAACAGAATAAGAGTTAGAGAAAAGGAATTTAGGATTAGAAATTTTAGCATTAGTGACAGGATTATCTAGTTTAGTCCTATTAGCAGCTTGTTCAAATCAGCAAATGGCTTGACTTCCCCAACTTCATCTTCATCAGTAGAGCAGTCACAATCAAGTAGTAGTGAAAGCTCTAGCACAAGTACTAGCTCAAGCTCTAGTCAAGAGAAAAAGGTAGATACCTCTGCCTATGATAGCATCATTAGTAAGTACCAAACGGCCGTGGCCAACAATCAAACGGATGCCTCACTTAATTCTTTCGTTGTGACTTATGCTAATTCTCAAACAAGCTCAACAGCTCTTAAGCCTTATGATCTCAAAAATGGCAACTACAAATTAACTGTAGGAACATGGAAGTCTTCAAATGGAAAGACCATTATCATTACTTCAGATGGACAGTTAGAACTCTGGGGGTCTACTTACCCTATTGACAAAGTCTCACCCAATCAGTATGTGTCTGGTATATATACCTTAACTTATGTTGATTCTAGTCCAGTAGGGAATACTCCAATTCAGCTTTGTCCTAAGGGCGTTAGCGATGGTAGTGATGTGGGAGATAACAGTAAGGATCGTATCCTAGCGACGAATGGAGTACCAGAGGAAAGCTATTTTTACAGAGTGGATTAATCTTATCAAACGGTATAGCAACTAAAGAGTCAGGCCTTGGATCTGGCTCTTTTACTGTCCTGTATACTTACAGAACGAGACAATTTCTCTATTCTTGTGCTATAATAAAAGTTATGACTAATGAATTTCACCATGTAACCGTTCTTTTACACGAAACTGTTGATATGCTTGATATCAAGCCCGATGGCATCTATGTTGATGCGACCTTGGGTGGCGCAGGACATTCGTCTTATCTTTTGTCGCAATTATCTGAAAAGGGTCATTTGTACTGCTTCGATCAGGATCAAAAGGCTATTGATAATGCTCAAGTGCGTCTCAAGGATTATATTGATAAGGGGATGGTGACTTTCATCAAGGATAATTTCCGTAATCTCAAGTCCAACCTTGAAGCCTTGGGGGTGTCTGAAATTGATGGCATTCTCTATGACTTGGGTGTCTCTAGCCCACAGTTGGATGAGCGTGAGCGTGGTTTTTCCTATAAACAGGATGCCAAGCTGGATATGCGCATGAATGAGGAGGCGAGCTTGACCGCTTATGATGTGGTCAATACCTATCCTTACAACGATTTGGTGCGTATCTTCTTCAAGTACGGTGAGGACAAGTTCTCTAAACAGATTGCACGTAAGATTGAACAGGCTCGTCAGGTTAAACCAATTGAGACCACGACGGAACTGGCGGAAATCATTAAATCAGCTAAGCCTGCTAAGGAATTGAAGAAGAAGGGGCATCCAGCCAAGCAAATTTTCCAGGCTATTCGTATCGAAGTGAACGATGAGCTTGGTGCTGCGGATGAGTCTATTCAAGAGGCCTTGGATTTACTTGCTGTAGATGGTCGTATTTCGGTTATTACCTTCCATTCTTTGGAGGATCGATTGACTAAACAGCTTTTCAAGGAAGCCAGTACGGTAGATGTGCCTAAAGGTCTACCTTTTATTCCTGAAGACCTTCAACCTAAGGTAGCCTTAGTTAATCGTAAGCCAATCCTACCTAGTCAGGAAGAATTAGAAGCTAATAACCGCTCGCATTCTGCTAAATTGCGTGTGGCTAAAAAAATCAGGAAATAATTATGGAAAATAAGGAACATCAGATTGTTAATAGAGCCATTAGAAACCATATTCGTTTTATGACGCGTATGGAAAAGGCCTTCTATTCGGCAATTGTTTTGACAGCTATTGTGATGAGTATCGCAGTTGTATTTTTACAAGGGCGTAATCAGGCTATCAAGCAACAAATCACAGACCTTAATAGCAAGATTAGTGATGAAAAAACAGAGCTTAACAATGCTAAGCAGGCGGTTAATGAGTTGACTAACTCTGACCGTATTAAAGAGATTGCTAATAAGGCAGGCCTGTCTATTAATAACGATAGTATTAAGAGTGTGAAATAACCAATGAACAGATTAAGAAAACTTAAACATTTATTTCTAAACTATGTCGTTAGGGATAGGCGAAAGCCAGCCCAGAACCGACAGCACGTTGGTCAGAACCTTATGGTTCTTAGTATCTTTATCTTTTTCGTCTTTATTATCAACTTTGTGGTGATTATCGGGACAGACAGTAAGTTTGGTGTCGATTTGTCGACCCAGGCTGCTAAGTCTTATAACACTAAGACCACAGTGGCTGCTAAGCGTGGTACGATTTACGACCGAAATGGAAATGTTTTGGCTGAGGATTCAACCAGTTATGCCATTTACGCAATCGTGTCTACCAGCTATGTGTCAGCGACTCAAGAAAAACTCTATGTCCAAGATAGTCAGTTTGACAAGGTTGCCGATATTTTAAAGGATAAGCTAGGAATTGAAAAGAGTGCTGCCTTGGCTCAATTACGTACTAAGGGTGCCTATCAGGTTTCCTTTGGACTAAAGGGGAAGGGAATCACCTACTCTGTTAAAGAAGAACTAGAGAAAGCCTTTAAAGATGCGGGAATTAAGGGGATGGCCTTTGAAGCAACAACGTCACGTATGTACCCTAATGGGACCTTCGCATCAGAGTTTCTTGGTCGTGCCGAAGCTGTTGAAAATAAAAAAGACGGCTCTTATTCTTTGATTGGCCAAACTGGTTTAGAGCGTTCGCTTAATAGCCTTTTGACAGGGACAGATGGTGAAGCCATCTATGAGAAGGATAAAAACGGTAATACGCTTCTAGGTACGGAAACCATTACCAAGGAAGCTATCGATGGTAAGAACATCTATACAACCTTGTCAGCGCCTCTTCAAACCTTCCTAGAAACGCAGATGGATACCTTTATGGAGCAGACAAAAGGGGTAAATGCTTCAGCGACAGTTGTTAATGCTAAGACAGGTGAGATCCTTGCAACGACACAACGTCCGACCTATAATTCTGATACCCTTGAGGGACAGGCTAAGAAGAACTATGACTGGGTTAACCGTCTTTACGAAGCCCAGTATGAGCCTGGATCAACCATGAAGGTCATGCTCTTGTCAGCTGCTATTAACAATGGAAGCTTCAACCCGAATGCGACCTATAGTAATGCCAACGGTATTAAGGTTGACGACGTTGAAATCAATGACTGGTCAATCAATGAAGGTATCTCAACAGGTCAAAACATGTCATTTGCCCAAGGGTTCTCCTATTCAAGTAACGTTGGTATGACCATTTTGGAACAAGAGATGGGGGACAAAGTCTGGTCTAACTACCTTTCTCTCTACAAATTTGGTCTTCCAACTCGCTTTGGTATGGTAGGTGAGTCTTCTGGTGTTGTCTCTCGAAACTCTGTTAATATCGCTCAATCGTCTTTTGGACAAGGGATTTCAGTGACTCAGGTACAAATGCTTCGAGCCTTTACCGCAATTTCTAACAAAGGTATTATGCTGGAACCTCAGTTTATTAAACAGGTTGCTGATGTTAACCAAGGTACTGTCCGTACAGCTAAGAAAGAAGTTATCGGCAAGCCAGTTTCTAAGCAGGCCGCCTCTGAAACTCGTAATTATATGATTTCTGTTGGCACAGACCCAGAGTTCGGTACTCTTTACAATAAATCTGAAGGTTCACCGATTATCCAGGTCGGCAATTATGACGTTTCAGTTAAGTCAGGAACGGCTCAAGTTGCCGATGAAAAGACTGGGACTTACAAAGATGGGGCTAATGAAACTCTCAACTCAGTTGTGGCCATGGTTCCTGCAGATGATCCAGAATACATCATGTATGTGACTGTTCAAGAGCCTAAGACCTGGGATAATAATTTCTATGCGACTGTAGTCAACCCTGTCTTAGAAGAAGCCATGTCTATGGGAGACACCCTAGATACTTCTGTGTCTGAGGGTAGTGAAAAGACCGAGGAAACGAGCTATCAAACTGGCGATATTATCGGTAAGCGTCCAGGTGAGACAGCTAACACCCTTCGTCAAAACCTGATTCATCCGATTGTTTTGGGTGTTGGTGATAAGATTGAGAAGGTTTCTGTAGATGCCAAAGCCAATATTAAGGCCAATGAACAGATTCTTATCATGACCAATGACTTCACAGAACTTCCAGACATGTATGGTTGGACCAAGAAGAACGTTGAAACCTTTGCCAAATGGAAAGGTATTAAAATTACTTACAAGGGTGGCAAGTCAGGGACTGTTACCAAACAAAGTGTTGCGGCAGGAAAAGCCCTGTCTAAAACCAAGAAGATTACCATTACTTTAGGAGACTAAGATGACTATGAGTCTGATAGCAGGCGTGGCCGCCTTTGTGTTGACGGTGCTCGCCATGCCTCACTTTATTACTTACTACAAAATCAAGAAAATCGGTGGCCAACAAATGCATGAAGATGTGAAGCAGCATTTGGCTAAGGCTGGGACGCCAACTATGGGAGGGACAGTCTTCCTAGTGGTTGCGATCTTGGTTAGCTTGATTTTCAACTTCCACGTCTTTAGCGAGGGACACCAAGCCTATGGTGCCACAGCGGGGATTCTCTTTGTCATTTTGATTTATGGAATCATTGGTTTCCTTGATGATTTCCTTAAGATTTTCCGTCAAATCAATGAGGGACTTAAACCTTGGCAAAAGATGGCCTTGCAGATTATTGCGGGTTTGCTTTTCTACTTTATCCACGTACTCCCTAGTGGGACAGATAGCTTAGTTATTGGTGGATTAACCATTCATCTCGGTGTCTTCTATGTTCTCTTTGTCCTATTCTGGATTGTCGGTTTCTCAAATGCTGTGAACTTGACAGACGGTATTGATGGTTTAGCTTCTATCTCTGTGGTTATCAGCTTGATTGCCTATGGGATTATCGCTTTTGTCAAGGGTGAGTTCGCTATCTTGACCATCATTATCACTATGATTGGGGCTCTTCTTGGCTTCTTCGTCTTTAACCACAAGCCAGCCAAGGTCTTTATGGGAGATGTTGGTTCCTTGTCACTCGGAGCTATGCTTGCAGTTATCTCTATTGCCTTACGTGTAGAGTGGACCCTACTCTTGATTGGTGTGGTTTATGTCTTTGAGACAGCTTCTGTCATGCTACAGGTCAGCTATTTCAAATACACTAAGCGTAAGTATGGAGAAGGTCGTCGTATCTTCCGTATGACCCCATTCCACCATCACCTCGAATTGGGTGGTCTTTCAGGTAAGGGCGACAAATGGTCAGAGTGGAAGGTTGATGCTTTCCTTTGGGCAGTTGGAGCACTTGCAAGTGCCATTACCCTTTGGATGGTTCTTGGAAACGTTATGAAATAAATGAAAGGAGCAGAAATGCTCTTTTTTTGTTATAATGATAGGGATAGACTAGATAGAAAAGAAGTAAATAAACATGTCATTTAAAGATTTTAATTTTAAAACATTTATTCAGGAGGCTCTTGACGAGATTAAGTTTAAGGAGCCAACACCTGTTCAACAGAAATTGATTCCTGTAGTCCGTTCAGGTCGTGATTTGGTTGGTGAATCAAAGACGGGTTCAGGGAAGACACATACCTTCCTTTTGCCAATTTTTGAGAAACTCAATCCAAAGAGTGGAGATGTTCAAGTTGTTATCACAGCGCCATCACGTGAATTGGCGACACAGATTTACCAAGCGACAAAACAGATTGCTAAACACTCTGATACAGAAATTCGTGTTGTTAACTATGTGGGTGGTACAGACAAGCAACGTCAGATTGAGAAACTCAAGGTAGCCCAACCTCATATTGTTATCGGTACACCAGGGCGTATCTATGACCTAGTTAAGTCTGGTGACTTGGCTATCCACAAGGCCCATACCTTTGTTGTTGACGAAGCTGATATGACCATGGACATGGGATTCTTGGATACTGTGGACAAGATTGCGGCAAGCCTTCCTAAAGAAGTGCAAATTTTGGTCTTCTCAGCAACCATTCCTCAAAAATTGCAACCATTCTTGAAGAAATATTTGACCAATCCAGTCATGGAACAAATCAAAACTTCAACAGTTATTGCAGACACCATTGATAACTGGTTGGTATCTACCAAGGGGCGCAACAAGAATGAGCAGATTCTTGAGATGCTTAAGGGAATGCAGCCATATTTGGCAATGATTTTCGTTAATACCAAGGAACGTGCTGACGATTTGCACAGCTACCTAGTGTCAAATGGTCTTAAGGTTGCCAAAATTCATGGAGGTATTCCACCACGTGAGCGTAAGCGTATCATGAATCAAGTCAAGAAGCTTGATTTTGAGTACATTGTAGCGACTGACCTTGCAGCGCGTGGGATTGATATTGAAGGGGTTAGTCATGTTATCAATGATGCCATTCCTCAAGATTTGTCCTTCTTTGTTCACCGTGTAGGACGTACAGGACGTAATGGTTTGTCAGGAACAGCTATCACCCTTTATCAACCAAGTGACGACTCAGATATTCGTGAGCTTGAAAAGATGGGGATTACCTTTGACCCTAAAGTCTATAAGGACGGCGAGTTTCAAGATACTTATGACCGTGACCGTCGTGCCAACCGTGAAAAAGCCTATCAAAAACTTGATACGGAAATGATCGGTTTGGTTAAGAAGAAAAAGAAAAAAATCAAGCCTGGCTACAAGAAGAAAATTCAGTGGAAGGTTGACGAAAAACGCAAACGTGAGCGTCGTGCGGCTAACCGTGCTAAGGGGCGTGCTGAGCGTAAAGCTAAGAAGCAAAGTTTCTAAGTATTGGCTTCTAGGTGAGAGCAAATTTTAATTTAAAAATTCAAGAGGTTGAAACCAAAGTGTTTCAGCTTTTTTGATTATTATCAAACTTTTTGGAAACTCAAAAGACCTTATTTAGTTTGAAGATATATTTTTCTTTTGAGCCTAAGGTCTCAAAATTTCCCAACGCTTATGCCTACAAAGTCTTAGTCGTCATTATCACAGCGACAAGTCTCAGTATATGCTCACTACACTCGCAAAATAATTGGCTGTCTTAAGAACTGAAACTATGACAGATTTTAAATAGTTTTATCACAGCCATTTTTAAGAAACTTTTCGTTTAAAGTAAAATAATGTGTAAGTTTGAGGTTATTAGTTGAGTCAACTCTCAAAATCAGGTAGTGACATTTATGTCACTACTTTTTTGTTGGCTTTCTATCTATAATACAATCATAGCTTTTGAGAAAAGGCTAAAAAATATTTTAAAGGAGGTTGTTTTAATGACAACACAAATCATTAACAATTTTAACTCACTTAATTCCGAAGATCTTTCTACTGTTAAGGGTGGAGCATGTAGTTTTTGGGGAGCTACAGCTGCCGTAGGCGTCGGGGCTGTTGGAGGAGCCATTAAAGGTGGTATTCAAACAGGCACTTGGCAAGGTGCAGCCTTAAAGGGTATTGGTTATGGTATTAAAGGTGGGATTACTTATGGCCTTACTTGTCGTTATTAGGCGATTACTGAGTCAATTTTTTGGCCAAATAGTACTTGCGCTCCTAATTTATGGGCTTATATTCTTTGCTTGGCAACACTTTAGAGGAGAAATTTTCTCAATTGTGTGCATCTATGTTAGTATATCCCTAGCAGATGACGTCTATCATCTCGCAGAAGAATATGTAAAAAAGAAAGTTAACTAGGAATACGTTCTTGTTTGAAAAATAGCATGTAAAAACTTGACAGAATGATTGTCAAGTTTTTTTGTGTTAAAATAGAAGTCATGAAAGACATGATTCGAATTCTTCATATCAATGATTTACACTCTCATTTTGAACAGTATCCACAACTCAAGCGAGCTGTGGATGATTTGAGTCAGACGGATAGAGAGCTGATCAAGGTAGATCTTGGGGATAATGTGGATAAGTCCCATCCCTTGTCTGATGCGACAGCCGGGCGTTTTAATGTAGCCTTGATGAATGAATTGGGGATAGACTATGCGACTGTCGGAAATAATGAGGGGATTGGTCTAGCTAAGGAGGAGCTAGACTGTCTTTATGAGCAGGCAAAGTTTCAGCCTATCATAGGAAATCTCAAGGATGAAGGAAGACAACCTGAATGGGCCGATCCCTATCTTATCCATAAAACTAAAGCAGGTACAAAAATTGCTTTTTTGACCTATACCTTTCCGTATTACATCACCTATGCACCGAATGGCTGGCAGGTGTTAGAGCCTATGGCTAGGTTGGAAGAGGATTTGGCTCGCCCTGAGGTAAGGGATACAGACCTAATCATCGTACTTAGCCATCTAGGTGTCCGCTATGACGAACAGATTGCAGTGACCTATCCGCAGGTAAATCTTGTCATCGGGAGCCACACGCATCACCTTTTTGAAGAGGGCAAATTAGTCAATGAAACCTATTTGGCAGCTGCTGACAGATATGGTTATTATCTTGGCTGTATTGACCTTACTGTGGAAAATGGGCAATTGATAGGATGTCAGATTGAGGCTATCCCCACCAAGTCCTACATCTTGGATTTAGACAAGGAGGACGAAGCCTTTATCAAGGCTATGCGTGAGGAAGGCCATCGTCGTTTAGCTCAGAAAAAAGTAGCTAATCTAGGTCGAGAACTAGATTTTGATGAGACCTGTCAATTGGTTTTACAGGCTGTTTGTCAGGAAACTCATAGCCAATTAACGCTTTTAAATACTGGACTTATCATGAAAACACTAGGTCCTCAAGTGACCATGGCAGACCTGCAAGAAGCCCTTCCTCACCAGATGCGGATGGCACGTCTAGTCGTGACAGGCCAAGAGCTCAAAGAAATCTGTCAGGAAGTTTTTACTAAGGCTGAACTCCTTAAAAATCAAGCTATTAAAGGTATGGGATTTAGAGGGAAGACATTTGGTGAAGTAATCACGGGGAATTTTGCTTACAAAAACGGTAATTTGTTGTATAATAGAAGGGTTGTAGATTCCAATGAGAAGTTTAGTTTGGTCCTTGTGGACCAGTACTACTTTGCTTCTTACTTCCCTACAATTAAGGAAAAGGAAGTTACTCTTCTTTTTCCGGATTTGTTAAGGGAACTTGTGGCCAAGTATTTAGGAAAAAATGGTGCCAATTGGGATAAGATATAGAGACATTATTACAGCATCAGGATAGAAAATAAGAGAGAGCAGAAAGGATGGCACATGCGTAAAGAAATCTTGCCAGAAATGTTTAATTATAATAAATATCCAGGGCCAGACTTTGTGTATGTGGCTGATCTTCTGAAATCAGATGCCTGTCAGTTTACAGTTCTTGAAAATCACAAGGATGCTTTAGACGCTACCCGCTTTGGGCAACGTTTTTCTGAAATCATGCTCAAGTATGATTATATCGTTGGGGACTGGTCCAATGATCAGCTTCGCCTTAAGGGATTTTACGAGGACGAGCGCCCTAATACGCGTAAGACAGACTGCATTAGCCGATTGTCGGAGTATTTGCGTGAATACTGTGCTTTTGGCTGTGCCTACTTTATTTTGAAAAATGAAGAGCCGCAGTTAATAGTCTTTGAAGAGGAGACGGAGCCTCGTCGCAAGCGCCGTCGTTCTAATAATCGTCGTAATTCTTCTCAGGAATCTAGAGATAGAGAGCGCAATGCTTCTCAAAAGAATAAGGGGCAAAAAGCTTCTGCTAAGCAAAAGCCAGACAAGTCCAAACGAAGAGATAGGGATCAAGAGGGCCCAAGCTTTGAGAAAATCAAGCGTCGTCCTAAGTTCAAATCTAGATCCGAGGATGGTGGTCGTGAGCGTAAGCCTAACTTCAAGAAGAGTCAGAAGCAAGCTCCAAAATCTAAAGGTCAAAACACCCCATCGAAGAAACAAAGCCAGACCAAGTCAGATGGTCAGCATTTCACAATCAGAAAAAAAGGAAATTAAACTATGTCAGAAGTAACAACACAAGCAAAACCAGAACGTCGTAAACGTCAGAAGTTAGAGGATATGGAAGGCTACAAACCTTCTATTTATGGTCTTACTCGTGATGAGTTGATTGATTGGGCTATGGAACACGGTGAAAAGAAATTCCGTGCTACTCAAATTTGGGATTGGCTCTACAAGAAGCGTGTGCAATCTTTCGAAGAAATGACCAACATTTCTAAGGATTTCATTGCTAAATTGAATGAGAATTTCTGTGTGAACCCATTGAAACAACGTATCGTTCAAGAATCTAAAGATGGTACCGTTAAATATCTTTTTGAATTGCCAGATGGTATGTTGATTGAGACGGTTTTGATGCGTCAACACTATGGTTTGTCTGTCTGTGTGACAACTCAGGTTGGATGTAACATCGGTTGTACTTTCTGTGCCAGTGGTTTGATTAAGAAACAACGTGACTTGACGGCTGGTGAGATTGTGGCGCAAATCATGTTGGTACAAAAATACTTTGACGATCGTGGTGACGGTGAACGTGTCAGCCACGTGGTTGTTATGGGTATCGGTGAGCCATTTGATAACTATGACAATGTGCTTCGCTTCTTGCGTACCATTAACAATGACAATGGTCTTGCCATTGGAGCGCGTCACATTACCGTATCAACATCTGGTTTGGCACCAAAAATCAAGGAATTTGCTAACGAAGGTGTTCAAGTTAACCTTGCCGTATCACTTCACGCGCCTAACAATGACCTTCGTTCAAGCATCATGCGTATCAACCGCTCGTTCCCACTTGAAAAACTCTTTGAAGCTATCGAGTATTACATCCAGACAACCAACCGTCGTGTAACTTTTGAGTATATCATGCTTAATGAGGTCAATGATCATCCTGAAAATGCTCAAGAGTTGGCTGATTTGACTAAGAAAATCCGTAAGTTGTCATATATCAACTTGATTCCATATAACCCAGTATCAGAGCACGACCAATATAGCCGTTCAACGAAAGAACGTGTGGCGGCCTTCTACGATGTGCTCAAGAAAAATGGGGTTAACTGCGTGGTTCGTCAAGAGCACGGTACAGATATCGATGCAGCTTGTGGACAATTGCGTTCAAACACTATGAAACGCGACCGTCAAAAGGCAGTGGCAGAAGCTTCTGGTAAATCAGAAGGTAAGTAAGATGTTTCAGCTTAAGACTTGGGTAGATAAGGATGGAGAACTAACACCAAAAGGAAGCAAGCTAAGCCGAGTTTTGGTCTGTGCTTATCTCCTTTGTTTAGTGCTCCTATGTTGGACACCCCAGTATGGGCTAGTCGAAGGTGTTGAAACCCCTGGTATTCAACATTTTGGTCGTGTCGTGGTCCTATTAACCCCATTCAATAGTTTGACCAACTTTTATCAGCTGGATAGTCTTAAAGAGATTGTCTTTGTGCTTGGGCAAAATGTGACCAACATTTTCTTGCTGAGTCCGCTGATTTTAGGGCTTTTAGCCTTGTATCCAAGATTCAGGTCTTGGAAAAAGGTCCTTTTAGCGACCTTTGTCATGTCTTTGACGATTGAGGTTGGACAAGTCATTCTAGACCTTCTCATTGATGCTAATCGTGTCTTTGAGCTAGATGATTTATGGACCAATACTTTAGGAGGTTTGCTGGCATTAGCTGTCTACCGCCTTCTTGTAAAACTGATTCAAACGCATTTTAAAGAGTAAAAAACCTGGGAGCCTATGTGTCCCAGGTTTCACTTATTTTCTATCATACAAATACAACATATTCAAAAGAGGGAAAAATGAATAAACACGTTTGGAGAAATAATGAAACACTTAATGATGACAGTAGTCACCGTATTAACGTTAGGAGCAACAATGACGATGGTTAAGGCAGATACTTATCAAAGTGGCCGTGATGCCGATATTATGCGAGAAAGAGGACAGGTTTGGAATTATTCTGAGTCTAAGAGAGATCCTCAATTAGCCAACTACAACACTGATGGTCGCTATCTCAGTGAGGCAACTAACTTTGAATTGTACAATTTTGTCAGAGAGTATAAAACATCTGATGAAATCAGACGCATTTGGAACCCTAAGAAGGATGAATCCGTTATCCATGATAAGGATAGTTACTCTATGGATGGTGGGAACAAGGTATATAATTTTGATTCCTTTGCTTATCAATTACCAGAGTCTACTGATTTTGGGAAGTTATCTTATATTGGTCACTTTCAGTTAGAAGATGGCACAATCTATCGCTATTGGAAGTAACCTTATCATACGAGACTTATACGAGGTCTATTATTAACCATTTGTAAGGATAGGAGGAGTAACTTGTCTTTTAAAGAATCAATCATTGCAAAACTTTGGTGGTTTTTCAAGTTAGAAAAACGCCGGTATATTGTTGGGATTTTGGCACTGAGTCTGGTTTCGGTTCTCAATCTGATTCCTCCTATGGTTATGGGACGGGTCATTGATGCTATCACATCGGGAAAATTGACCAATCAGATCTTGCTTCTGAATCTCGTTTATTTGCTTTTGGCAGCTCTAGGGATGTACTATTTACGCTATGTTTGGCGCATGTATATCTTGGCGACTTCTTATCGCTTAGGCCAGATTATGCGTTCACGCCTTTTTGAGCATTTTACCAAGATGTCGCCTTCTTTTTATCAAAAGTACCGAACTGGGGACCTCATGGCCCATGCAACCAATGATATCAACTCTTTAACTCGCTTGGCTGGTGGGGGTGTCATGTCAGCCGTGGATGCCTCTATTACAGCCTTGGTAACCCTAATCACTATGTTTTTCAGCATTTCCTGGCAGATGACACTAGTGGCTGTCTTACCCCTACCTTTCATGGCTTTTGCGACTAGTCGTTTGGGCCGTAAGACCCATAAAGCTTTTGGAGAATCCCAGGCAGCCTTTTCAGAACTTAATAATAAGGTTCAAGAGTCGGTATCAGGTATCAAGGTAACCAAGTCTTTTGGCTATCAGGAGGCTGAGCTTCAGTCCTTCCAAGAGACCAATAAGATGACCTTTAAAAAGAATATGCATACCATGAAGTATGACAGCCTTTTTGATCCTTTGGTCTTACTCTTTGTTGGCTCATCTTATGTTTTGACCCTTCTTGTCGGTGCCTTTATGATTCAGGCTGGTCAGATAACGGTCGGAAATTTGGTAACCTTCATTACCTATTTGGACATGCTGGTTTGGCCCCTAATGGCCATTGGCTTCCTCTTTAATATCACACAGAGAGGAAATGTGTCCTACCAACGTATTGAAAATCTTCTGGAGCAGGAATCAGATGTTCAAGATCCTGCGCATCCTCTCCCAAGTATTGAAAATGGTCGCTTAGAATATGCGATTGACCGCTTTGCTTTTGAGGATGAGGATACTTTGAGAGATATTCATTTCACCTTGGACAAGGGGCAAACCCTTGGCTTGGTTGGTCAGACTGGCTCTGGAAAGACGGCTCTTGTCAAGTTGCTCTTGCGGGAGCACGATGTTAATCAAGGAGCCATCTATTTGAATGGGCATGACATCCGAGACTATCGCCTATCAGACTTGCGTAGCTTGATGGGTTACGTTCCTCAAGACCAGTTTCTCTTTGCCAGTTCCATTTTAGACAATGTCCGCTTTGGTAATCCTGATCTCGCCTTTGACAAGATAGAAGAAGCGACTAAGTTGGCTCAAGTTTATGATGATATCAAGGATATGCCTGAAGGTTTTGAAACGATCATTGGTGAAAAGGGTATCAGCCTATCAGGCGGTCAAAAACAACGTCTGGCCATGAGTCGGGCCATGATTTTGGATCCAGATATTTTGATTTTGGACGACTCTCTATCGGCAGTGGATGCCAAGACAGAACATGCTATTATTGACAATCTCAAACATACTCGTAAGGACAAGACGACTATCATTACCGCCCATCGTTTGAGTGCGGTGGTGCACGCTGACCTTATCTTAGTCATGCAGGATGGTCGTATCATTGAACGTGGCCGTCATGAGGATTTGCTAGCTCAGGGTGGTTGGTATGCCAAGACCTATGAGTCTCAACAGTTAGAAATGGAAGGAGGAGAAGCCGATGCCTAATCAAAACCAATGGTCTGTGTTTAAGCGTCTCTTGACCTATCTCAAGCCTTACAAATTCTTGACCTTTCTAGCTTTGGCCTTTCTCTTGTCCACAACGGTTATCAAGAGTATCATTCCCCTTGTGGCCTCTTATTTTATCGACCACTATCTTCATGATATGAATCAGGCGGCAAGCTTAATTCTGATTGGTTACTATGGTCTTTATCTCTTGCAGACGCTAGTCCAGTATTTGGGAAATCTCTTTTTTGCGCGTGTGTCCTATAGTATTGTCAGGGATATTCGCCGGGATGCCTTTGCCAATATGGAGAAACTGGGTATGTCTTACTTTGACAAGACTCCAGCAGGGTCTATTGTTTCCCGCTTGACCAATGATACAGAGACTATTAGTGAGATGTTCTCAGGAATTCTGTCTAGCTTTATTTCGGCTATCTTTATCTTTGTGACCACCCTTTACACCATGATGATGTTGGACATTCGTCTGACCGGGCTTATTGTACTCTTTCTTCCTCTGATTGTTCTCTTGGTTAACCTTTACCGCAAAAAATCAGTGGTTATCATTGAAAAGACCAGAGCCTTACTTTCAGATATAAATGCCAAACTGTCAGAGAGTATCGAAGGGATTCGCATCATTCAGGCCCTTAATCAAGAGAAACGCCTCAAAAAAGAGTTTGATGCTATTAATGAGGAACACTTGATTTACGCTAGCCGTTCCATGTCACTGGATTCTCTCTTTCTACGCCCAGCCATGAGTTTACTGAAGCTCCTGGGCTATGCCGTTCTCATGGCCTATTTTGGCTACCGTGGTATCTACCTGGGCATCACAGCGGGGACCATGTATGCCTTTATCCAGTACATTAACCGTCTTTTTGATCCCTTGATTGAAGTGACACAGAACTTCTCAACCTTGCAAACTTCTATGGTCTCAGCCGGTCGGGTCTTTGCCTTGATTGACGAGCGCACCTATGAACCTGAGCAGAGAGACACAGATGCCAAGATTACTGAGGGGAATATTCGCTTTGAAAATGTCTCCTTCTCCTATGATGGCAAGCATCAGATTTTGGATAATATTTCCTTCTCTGTCAATAAAGGAGAAACCATCGCTTTTGTCGGTTCTACAGGTTCCGGAAAATCCTCTATTATCAACGTGTTTATGCGTTTCTATGAGTTCCAATCAGGCCAAGTTCTTCTTGACGGTGTGGATATTCGCGATTATAGTCAGGCAGAGCTGCGTAAGAACATTGGTCTTGTCCTTCAGGAACCCTTTCTCTATCATGGTACAGTCAAATCAAATATTGCCATGTATCAGGATCTAACTGATGAAGAGATTAAAGCAGCCGCTGAGTTTGTGGATGCCAATCACTTTATCGACAAACTTCCAGAAGGATATGATGCTCCAGTTTCTGAACGAGGTTCAAGTTTTTCAACCGGACAGCGCCAACTTCTAGCCTTTGCTAGGACCGTTGCTAGCCAGCCTAAGATTTTGATTCTGGATGAAGCGACAGCCAATATTGATTCAGAGACAGAGGCTATTGTCCAAAATTCTCTAGCAAAAATGCGTCAAGGACGCACAACCATTGCCATTGCCCACCGCCTATCGACAATCCAAGATGCCAACTGCATCTATGTCTTAGACAAGGGCCGCATCATCGAACATGGTAGCCATGAGGAGCTCCTAGCCCTCGGTGGCACCTACCACAAGATGTACAGCCTACAAGCAGGTGCAATGGAAGGAGAGTAAGCTAGTCTAGACCATAGATTCTATATTCGAAAAGATTTCTTAAAAATCAAAATCGAGTGGTGACATTTATGTCACTACTTTTTTGTTGTCTTCCACCCTATAATAAAACCATAGCTTGAGAGAAAAAAGCTAAAAAATAATATTTTAGGAGGTTGTTAGAATGACAACACAAACAATGAACACTTTTGAAACACTCGATCTCGAGACACTTGCAAACGTTGAAGGTGGCGGATGGGTTAAGTGTTATGCCGGCACAATTGGCTCTGCTCTAGTAGGATCAGCAGGAGGCCCGGTAGGTTACTGGGGAGGAGCTTTAGTTGGCTATGCTACATTCTGCTAATATTTAGGTGACTCTATGCTTAAAGATAAAAAAATGTATTTACTAGCAATTTTCCTTTTAGGATTTGGCATTGCTAACCTTTTTAGAAATTTAGATTTTGTTCATCATATCATTAATTTGGTAGGGTTAACATTAATCACTTTTAGTTTGATTTTTAGTAAATGGGAGCGACTCAAAAAATAGAAGTATTCGAAATGTAGAGTTCCTAAAAATCAAAATCGAGTAGTGACATTTATGTCACTACTTTTTTGTTGTCTTCCACCCTATAATAAAATCATAGCTTGAGAGAAAGAAGCTAAAAAATAGTTTAGGAGGTATTGCTATGACAAGGCAAACAATTAACAATTTTGAACTCCTTGACCTTGAGGCACTTGCAAACGTTGAAGGTGGTGATGGATTATGTTTGATTTGAAAAGTTATATTTTAGGGATGGTTTTCATGGCCTTGATGACTTTTTTGGATAAGCCTATTATGTCATTTCTTGAAAAACACAAAGCTACCAATTCCACAAAAAAGAAATCTTAATTGAAGGACTTTGTCAATTGCTGGTCTGTGAATAGCTTATGCACAGAAAGCTAAAAACACTTTAAGGAGAAAAGTATGTTCAAAAGCTCAAAACCGTATTTACTGGCTACCATTCTCATCGGAATGGGCCTCGCTAATCTATTTAGAAGTTTGGATGCAGTCCACCATACCATTAACTTGCTAGGCCTGACCTTGCTTCTTTATAGTCTGCTTTTTAAAAAAATGGGCACAGTTTAAAAAGTAACTTTTGGCCCCCTTGAATGTGAGGTGCTTGCAAATGCTTATTTTTGATGTTCCCGAAGTAAAATTATTCTTGCTAATGATAGCGGAGATTATATTATATTTGATTGCATATCTTTGTAATAGAAAAAACAAAGATATGTATATTCGCTTATTTAAAGTATCAGTACTAATGACGCTATTGTATTACATCTCCAGTAGAATTTAATCGTTAAGGACTTGCTTGAAATCTTACAGCAGTATAAAAAAATACAGAAAGGAATAGAGTTAAATGTAATAGCTTATTCGGTTTACAAGACTGACTGAGGTTATTCATAGCTTAATTGTTTTATCATGAAGTTAAAGAATATTAGTTCAAGAGTATTGCGATTTTCTAGGGTCGTCACTGCTGTACTGGCAGTTTTCCTTATAAGTACCAGTATTTCTCTCTACAAAAGCAAGACCTCTCCAGAGATTTGGTTAGCAGTCGGAGCACTAGCTTTCGTAGTCATTTTTGTTAATGGACTGCTCTACCGTTTGCTTAAGAAACGTCCAGATTCAGTAAATCCGTTAACAATACGGCAGTCCTTCATTGTCTTTCTTGTCATCTCATTTCTTGTGCTTTGTGTAGAGTTTTACACATTACTAACATTCAGTGATACCACAGACCGCATAGTATTAGCCGTATTAATGCTTTTGTTAATTCTCTGTGATTTTCTAGCTTACTTGCAAGTCAAAAACTATTTTAAACAATAAATGATTTTGCTTGATTATTCTGTAGGTAATCTAGAAGATACTTTCATAAATAGTAAGATGGAGCAACAGAAAAAGCTTGAAACTAGTCAAGCTTTTTTCGATATATTAAGTTCCTGTGTAAATGCAAAAGTCATACTTTCAGTTTTTAAAGAAATATTTTGATAGTTGTCTAATATATTCCTAACGTTGGCCAAACCTATACCTCGATCACCCTCTTTACTTGAGACACCTCTCTCAAAAAGTGAGGTGATCGAAATGAATTCTTCCCGGGTCGAGTTTTGGACAATAAAGAGCTGTTTATTACCATGGTTGAAGTAGCCAATATGCATTTTTGGTATGTCAGACTGAATCGATGCTTCCATCGCATTGTCTAGAAAGATAGATATGACAGTAATAAAATCGACCATCTCCATACCCTCAAGTTTGATAGTTTTAGGAATATCTAAGGAGACATCAATGTTATTTTCTTCTGCCTCTAGGAACTTAGCTGCAAGTAGGCTTTTAATAGTGTTATCTTCTATGTTTATTAAGCGAGTTAAATCAAATGTTTTCGATTTTAAATGCTTATCGGAATCTTTTAGAACTGAGTCGTAGACTTCTTTTACAATAGCTATATCATTTTGTTCGATACCAAGTTTGAGTGTTGTTAAAATATTGGCATAATCATGACGAAAACTTCGAACCGACTGATAGAGGTTTTCAATCTGTTTGTTATAATTCTTAAGATGCGATAGTTGAATATCTTTTTGAAAGTCCAACTGACTTTGTATTGTTGCTCGGATATTTCTATCTAAGAAGATAAGCATGATAAAGAACAAGACTAGATAAATAACCACAATTAACTTTCTGATTATCAGAGTGGATGTATGAGTAGTGTTTTCGAGGTAGACGAGATATTGCTGGGTAAATGTATAACCAATCATAATTATATCAGCAATAATAATACTCTTTGATATGAGAGGGGCTAATCGTCTTTTTTGTATAACTCCAAAGCTTTCCTTGAATAATTTTATTAAAAGAAAGGATAGTAAAATAGTTAGGAAAGAAGATGAGACAGCTATAAGATAATTAACTTTTATTGTTTCAACACTGATTCCAAACAAAGGAAATATAAAGAAAATGATTACTCTAAAACTGATATTATTAAGAGTTGTGGGGAGAAGAGCATTAAATATTTTAAGCTTTGATTGTAAGTAGGGCTTTCGTGATATAAAAAAAGATAATAAAAGATAGAATATTTCTTCGTTAAAGTAGAATAAGAATTTCCAGGATAGACTGTTACATATTTTGGTATATGCTATGCGACAAAATAAGATAATAAGAAAATGCCTAATTGAAACTCTTTTGTTTATTAAGTAAAGAAACAGGCAAATATTGAAACATTCAGAGACAACAGTAAGCAAAAATAAAAAAATAATCATTGAAGGTTCCTTCTTTTAAAAGTATCCATCAGCATTTTAGCTTTGGTACGTGAAAAAGGACAGATACTACCATCAGTCATTTCGACTTCACGTTTTAATTTGTTGATTCTTATAATGTTGTTAGGGTTAATGAGATACGAACGATGGCAAGATACGAGTGAAGGACTAGCTTTTTCAAGGTCCTTTAGATTTGCACGAAAGGTCATTTGATTGTTTGTACCATGGAGTATCACATAATGCTTTTGCGGAGAAGTTTCAATATAGATAACTTGGTTTAAAGGGATGTGAATAGCTGTATGTTGTGTTTGAAAATCAAAAATCTCGTCATTCTCTATTCCAAGTGGTTTCATAGTTATAGCTAAAGCTCTGGTTATCTTTTTCCTAAATTCTATTTCAGAGAGACTTTTATCGATATAGTCTAGGGCAGATACTTGGTAATCAAAAACTAGTGGCATAAACTCTGAGTGGGTAGTGACAAAGATAATAGTAGCGTAGGGATTTTTTTCCCTAATGATTTTAGCAATATCGAGCCCTTTTAATTTTTCTCCCTTAATTTCGATATCAAGAAAAAAGAGCTGGTCAGAAGTTGTTGAATCAAACGCTTCTATAAGTTGCTTAGGCTTATCAAACGTGTGGACAATAGATAAGTCTTTGTTGTATTTTTTTAACTCTTGAGACAATACCATCTCCAGTCTTCCTTGTTGAATGAGATTGTCCTCTAAGATATATATATCCAATTGTAGTTCCCTCCAAATTTTTGTATGCTGTTATTTTTATACTCATAAATATGTAATATTATATCATAATATGACTTAGTTATACAATGAGATGAAAAGAAGATTAAAATATCATGTGATATTTATAGTATGAATTTACCATTCGGGACATATAGCCACTTTTTGGGACGCTAGCTCTGATAGAGACACTTGAATGCTATACTAAAGATGTGATTGAGAGATCACACGATAAAAATTTTAGGAGGTAGTTGCCATGGCAACTCAAACAATTGAAAACTTTAACACCCTCGACCTTGAAACACTTGCTAGTGTTGAAGGAGGTGGATGTAGTTGGAGAAATGCAGGTGGTGCTGTTGCCTATGGAGCAACCTGCTGGTGGATCTAATCTATGGTATATTTTATTATTGGTTTTGTTGTTGCTTTGTTAGGTAATATCTTTTTCAAAAAGGTCAATAAAAATAAACATAAAAAATCATCTTGAACATATACGGGTATTTTCATAACAATTTTTAATAATTTGTTTATAAGATAGTGTTATTTTCAAGGAGAACAACAATGACACATAGAGTTTCAAAAAGGGATATAGTGCTATTTGTCATTGCCCAAGTAGTTAGCATATCCTTACTGGTACTTTTTTTTAGTCAATTACTTCATAACTTATCATCCGTATTCCAATTGGTCTACATCGTAGCAGCCCTCTTAGTGGTTGTGGTTGATATATTGCTTATTCGAAAAATAATGACAAGAAGAGAAGAACCAACTGTGTTAAATCAATTAAAAGCTTCCCTAGCTTGTTTCTTGTTACTGACACTTAGTTGCCTTCGTTTTTTGACAACAGATTTCTATTATCAAAAAGTTATCGCTATATTTGTAGGTTTTTTTTCATTATTGGGTTTCGTACTATTTTTATGGGGCATCAAGTATATCAACCATAATATAGAGAAGTAAGTAATTGACAAAATTAGGTAAAAAGATTGAGTATCTCCCTCAATTTTTTTCATTTTGTATATGAATGACCATTCAGGACGTATAGCCACTTTTTGGGACGCTGGCTTTTAAATGACTATCAGTGTGCTATACTAAAGATGTGATTGAAAAATTAGTTGAAAGAAATAAGGAGGTTTTCTTAATGAAAGGACTTAAATGGTTTGCAGGAGGCAAAGAGAGACGAGAACAAGCAGTAGCTATCATTGATGAAGTAATTGAAACTATTGGAGATAAGCCAGATTATGCTGGTTTGAAGCAGGTCCTACACTCCTACCGAACGGAACTTGCAGATTCTCGTTCAGCCACTCCCTATATCTTAAGCAGAATGTCACTGGAAATATCCGAAGTGGTCAGAAAGAACCAGCTAGCCTTGTCTCCCTTTATCGAGGAGCGAATGGCAGAGCTGCGAAAATTGCTAGCGATTCGTTATGGCTATTGATGTCATTAGGGAGGATTTCTTGGTTTTAAGGTTGAGTTGTCCATTGAGAAAAGGAAGATGGGGCAAAAAGGTTCTTTTCCAACCTGTTGAGGAGCAGAGAAAGAACCTTAAGTCCTAGTTATGATTATGCCAAGCGGACAAGTGATTGTGATGAAAGAATAGCCAAACATTTCTATGATAATACCTTATAATTTGTTTGAATGGTCCTAGCAAAAAGGAGTTTAAATGGTGATATTACAAAAATTTAGTTCTGCTGTGTTACGTTCGTTACGTGTCGTATCAGCAATCCTAGGAGTAGTCATTGGTAATATAGCTTTAAATACTCTCTCTAGTCAGCATCCAATCTGGATATGGCTACCTTTGGCATTGCTATCAATCTTTTTACTTGTGTTGCCCCTGTTGATTAAGCGAGAGCTTGACCGTCGTCCACTTGAAGAACGACAGTTTACTCTTAAACAAATTTACGCTGGTATGGGCTTGGCACATTTGGCTATTATTTTAGCTGGTGTTTATCGTTTACTGACAGTGAGAGATGCCGAATGGCGCCTAATCATTATTGTTGTGATTGTTTTGGATATTTGTTTACTAGCTTTTCTGACGCCCAGAGTGCTTAAAATCATTAAACAAAGTGAACGAGGTTAGAATAGCAGTTTATGATAGATATGCTTATAAAAATAATGTTTATCTATGCTTTGTAGGTGTAATTCAATATAGTGAAAACTTTCTGTTTGATAGAAGTGTGAGGTTTAAGTTTTATGTCAAAAAATCTACGTGCCCTTACGGCCATTGTTTTGTACCAAGTGCTTATTGAGTGGATGGGATTCTTTTTAGGTATTCCTCTAAGTAAGATTCTGGTTTTAACAGTACTTAGCAGTCTAGCAGAGATTTTGATGCATCTTTTCCTAAGCAAAAAATCTAAAGTTACTTTGGGTGATAAAGAGATATGGCATCAATACTTTTTATTCGTTAAGAAGACGCTATGGTTCTCTATTTTATTAGTTGCAATTTTTCTTTTTTATTCGATAACCAAATCTGATAGTTTGATGCTTTATTTTTACTGGCATATCTTTGTTTTGTTCCATTGTCTTGGTTACATCATTTGTTTAAATAATATTAAAATCAATCGTAAAAATTGAAGTCTAAATCTTGTTTATTTCTACACAATCAAAAATCCCATGGGAGTTCTCATCCTATGGGATTTTTGCGATAAAGACTAATAAGGCAATGTCATCTGACTTTGGCTTAGGTCCACAGTTAATTCATAGTCACTATTGTCACGAATAGTGTGTTCAAAGTCTGTGGTATAGAGAACAAGTCGGAGTTTGTCGCCCTTGTTGAGTTTGTAGATGGTTGGTTGCAAGTCCAAACCGATAGTCATCCATTCATTTGGAGTGACATTCTCAATGCTAAGGAGGTTCTTGCGATTTTGCAGGTTAAGGTGTCCTTTGGTAATGACACGGTATTTTGCCTGCTTGAATGGCAATTCACGTGAGGCTTCTTCCTTGAAGAGACGGCCGTTATCTAGATTCATGCGTTTGAGTGCGGGAATAGGTGCGAGATACTTCTTGTCACCCATTTCTAGAACTTGGGCCGAAATGAGACCACGGTTTGTGCTAGACTTAACCTTGAGCTCTAGGTGGACACGACCATTAATCTGGATGTCTTGGTCCAGTTCAAAGTCCAAGGTAATGGAATTGGCTTTGTCTGCAAAGAGGTCATCCTTGAAGCTTTGGTAAGCTTTACCGTATTTGGTGAAGGTTTCCTCTTCATAATGGTTAGCGATACTAGCTTCAATCTCACCAAGCTGAACGTTTTTCCCATTGTTGTGTCCAAAGTTATCGAGCACTTCCCAGGTCTGTTCAGACTGGTTGTTTTGCCAGATAACAGTAGGCAGTGTGTAGCTATTCTCCAAACCAAGGAGTTTCTGACAAATCAAGGCGTTCATGCTTTCTCGGAAGTCAATAGACTGCCAGGCATTCATGTAAACGTGGGCACCATTGTGGAAGAAGAGGTGTTTTTCAAGAGAGTCAGGAAGGGCTCTGAACATTTGATAAACGTTAATCGGTTTGACGTTCCAATCTTGGCTACCATGTGTAAAGACAACAGTGGCTTTGACACGGTCTGCGAACTGCACATAGTTACGATCATGCCAGAACTGGCTATAATCACCATGCTTACGATCAATGGCTGTGCTTAGCTCATTGAGGTAGGCTTGGTAGTCTTTTTGGTGGCGTAGGTATTCTCCAGCTAATAGGGCACGAGAATAGGTAAACTCGGTCAAGGTGTCGAGATCTTCACCAGGGTATCCTCCAGGACTGACGAGGAGTCCATTTTCACGATAGTAGTCGTACCAAGAAGAAATACCCGCTTCAGCGATAACCATCTCCAAACCGTCAACACCAGTTGTAGCAAGTGCATTGGACATGGTACCCAAATATGAAAGCCCAGTAGTAGTCACCTTACCAGAAGCCCAATCTGCAGTGATGGTATGCTGTCTACTTCGGCTAGTAAAGGCGCGTGCACGACCATTGAGCCAGTCAATGACAGCTTTATAGGCCAGAACTTGTTGATAGTCTCCAGAGGTCATGAAGCCTTCAGAATTGAAGGTACCGACACCCGATACATAGATAGAAGCCACACCACGAGCCAACATGTAATCGTTAAGCGTGTAGGTATCTGTGTGAGCAAAACGCTCCTGAGCCTTTGTGACAGGATTGATAGGCGTAAGGTCTGCCTCTGGTGTCTTGATTTCTGGTTGGCTAAGGGAGATTTCACCTGCTGGTTTGACGAGTAAATCACCTTCCATCTTGTGGGTAAGCTTATCTGAAGCAGGCTCATTAGTCCCTTGTTGATAAGGGCTTGCGGTCATCATGGCTGGAACTGGGAAGTCCACATTAGGACGTAAGATAGTCATTTTGACCAAGTCTAACTGGCCATCTTTATCGGTATCTACAGGTGTTTCAACATAAACCACCTCACGGTAAAGCTGATTAGTGTCAAATGTTGCCAAGCTCTTACCATTAAAGAAGACGTAGTTATTACTTACAGGAATCAAATCCTGAGCTACTAACTGATCAATTAAGGTATTGCCAGACTGTGTGCGTGTTGCTAGCAATTGATGGAGGTTATTAAGGCTACCATCAAAAGTAATTGGGAAAGCCATTTCCTCTAGGAAAGCAACACTATCTGTAAAGTCTACATTAGGGACAAATCCTAGCATTTGAAGAGCCACCAAACCAAAGACGTCAGCAGTCAAAGGTCGGTCTGATTGGAAGAAGGTTAGGAGATCAGTCTCTGTATCAGCAATCCAATTTTTCAAAGCTAAATCAGTATCTTCAAAGAAAAGGAAGTGCTTGCGAACAAAAGCCTCAAAATTAGCTTTGGCACTGGCATCTAGAGAGACTTCAAAGCCCAGAGAATGGAGTTCCTGACAAGCCATTTCAGGACTTACTGGGATGTAACTAAACTGGTTAAATTTCATACTTTAAAACCTCAAAAAAAGAATACGTAAACATTTCAGAAATATCTTTACATCAGACATTATACTTGATAAAATGATAGATGTCTAAATTATTGTAAAATGTGAAAGGAAATAAAGAGACAAATGAATGATTTTCTAAAAGAAGCGCTCAGTCATGATTGGATTATGAAGTACATTACTGAGTTTATTGGGACAGCTTTGATGGTTGCACTTGGTAATGGTTCGGTTGCCAATGTTGAGCTTAAAGGGACTAAGGGTAATAAGTCTGGATGGCTTGTTATTGGTTTTGGTTATGGTTTTGCGGTAATGATGCCAGCACTTATGTTTGGTGATGTTTCTGGTAACCACATCAACCCAGCCTTCACACTTGGACTTGCTGCATCTGGCTTGTTCTCATGGGTAGCCGTTCCAGGTTACTTGATTGCTCAACTTCTCGGTGCTTTCTTAGGACAAGCTATCGTGGTTTGGGTTCACCAACCTTATTATCTTCAAACTGAGAATCCAAACAACATCCTCGGTACCTTCTCTACAATCTCTGCTGTTGATGATAACTCAGACTCAGAGGAAAATCACAAACGTGCTTGGCTTAATGGTTTTGCCAATGAGTTTGCGGGTTCATTCCTTCTCTTCTTTGGTGCTCTTGCCTTGACTAACAACTACTTTGGTCACAAATTAGTCTCACAAGCAGTTCAATATGGGTATGATAAAGAAGCTGTAACAGGTCAAATGGCTAATGGTGCACTTGCGGTTGCCCACATCGGTGTTGGTTTCTTGGTTGCAGCCTTGGTTATTTCGTTTGGTGGTGCAACAGGTCCAGCTCTTAACCCAGCCCGTGACTTGATGCCACGTCTTCTCCACCACATCTTGCCAACAACAGTTCTTGGTGAGCACAAAGGTGATTCTAAATGGTGGTATGCTTGGGTTCCAGTTGTAGCTCCAATCTTAGCAGGAGTTTTAGCTATAGCTTTGTTCAAGTTCCTCTACCTTTAATCAATACAAAAAATCTGAAGTTAGTGCTTCAGATTTTTTTATGCTTAAAATTTTGAAAGTAATAAAAAACTGAGAAAATATTCTCAGTCACATTGGATTAGTCATTACTAGAATGGTAGCACCTAAGGTGTAAAGATTCCATAAAACATGAAGTGTGATACTTGCAGATAAGTTTTCTCTTTTTTGGTAGACCATAGAGAGAGCCAAGCCCATTCCGATATAAAGAGTGAGGTAGGCAAGATTAGTTGGCATATGAAAGAGACAAAAGAGCCCAGTGCTGACTAGCACAGCTGTTTTCGAATAAGGAGCTAACCAGGTGAAAATCCACTTGCGAAAGAGGATTTCTTGGAGGAAGGCTGTCGTAATCATACCAATGGTTACTGGAAGGATAGGCGTTGTTGTGAGCGTCTTTTGAAGTTCTGCATGGTAGTTGGTATGGGTCAGTAACATGAGGTTACTTCCGATGAGTCCCATCAAGAAGATAATGGCAAAGCCCCAGATAATGGCTTTGATATCCTTTCGATTTAAGCTAAAGTTGTGAATCAATCCTTCGCTTTTAGCCCAGAGATAGGTAATATAAAAAATAATGAGGTTGACAGCGATAATCCCCCAGCTTTCAAGGCTAGTGAAGGTCAACCCAGTTTGATTGTTATATAAGGTTGTCATACCTAAGGTGATGTTTGGGATAGCTATCATCAGCAGTAAAAAAAATCCCTGATAGGCATGTCTAAATGCCAGATTATTGACAAGAGTTTTCATAGACTCTATTATACTCTAAAATGAGGGAAATGCTAGCCCCAAAGTAAAGATAATGTAATGATTTTCATAATTTGTGTGAAATAAAGTGAAAAAATTACAATCCTGTTTTTTCTTAGGAAAATCCTTGTCACACAGGCTCTTTTCGGATAAAATAGAAAAGAATGGAGGTTGTCATGACGCAATCAGGGAATTTTAAGTTTCACACACCAATTTTTCGTGTAAATAACAGACAAGAAAATATTGATTTTTACCAAAATACATTAGGATTTAAGCTTTTGACTGAGGAAAATGCCCTTGCGGTCTTCACAGATTGGACAGACCGTAACTCACTTTTTGTGATTGAGGAGTCACCAGCTTATCGTTGTCGCGCTGTTGAAGGTCCTAAGAAAATTAATAAAGTGGTCATTAAAGTTTCAAATCCACTTGAGATTGAGTACCTTTTGGCGCGTGATGATCACCAAGCCAAGGCTATTTTCCAAGGGGAAAAGGGGTATGCCTTTGAAACAATCTCACCTGAGAATGGTCTTATTTTGATGCATGCCGAAGATGACTTGTCTACTCTTAAGACAGTTGAATACGCAGATGTTGAAGAAAAAGAAGATTTCAAAGGAGTGTCAGACTTTACGGTTGAGTCTTTGACCTTGAACGTTGTTGATACAGCTCAAGCAGCTTTCTTCTACGATAATCTTTTTGGCGAAGAATTGCCTTTGTCTATCCACTTTGAAAAAGCAGAAGGTCCTGACCTCCAAGTGAGTCCAGACCAGACTTGGGATTTGGAAATTCTAGAGTTTAAGGTAGCAGAAGACTATGACTTGGTTGCCTTGCATGATAAACTTGAAAAAGAACAGTTCTCTAGTTACCTAGACAGCAAAGGGAACTTGCTCGCACTCACTGACATGAGCAATATTGAGGTTTGGTTTACAAAGTAATGACTAATTTTCAACAAACATTGTCAACAATTACAGACTACATCAAGGCTGACATCTTTCCAGGTGCCAGCCTTGCACTTTATGACGGACAAGATTGGCAGGAGCATTATCTAGGAACTCAGGATGGAACTATTCCGGTAGTTCCAGGACTTACCTATGATCTAGCTAGTGTTTCCAAGGTAGTCGGAGTTGGGACCCTCTGTCTTTTCTACTTGCAAGCGGGAAAATTGGACTTGGATGAGAAACTATCGACCTATTATCCTGAAGTTGTGGATAAGACGTTAACCCTTCGTCAGCTTCTTTCTCACAGTAGCGGCATTGATCCTTTTATTCCAAATCGTGATGACTTAGACCAAGCTGGCTTGATTGCTGCTATTAATGCCATCAAAGTTAAGGCTGATAAACCTTTCTTGTATACAGATATAAATTTTATTCTCCTAGGTTTGATGCTTGAAAAAGTCTCTGGACAAACACTGGATAAGCTCTTTGACTCCGAGATTTTTCAACCGTTTGGTATGTCTGAAACACAGTTTGGCCCAGTTGAGGTAGCTGTTCCAACAGTTAAGGGGGTTACGGGAGGGACTGTTCATGATCCCAAGGCTCGAGTTCTCAAAGAACATACAGGTTCAGCAGGTCTCTTTTCAACACTAAAAGACTTAGAGATTTTTGTTAACCATTATTTGACGGATGATTTTGCTAAAAATATGACGCAGAATATCAGCCAATCCAACAAGGAACGCAGTGTCGCTTGGGACCTCCAAGGCGAGTGGATTCTTCACACTGGTTATACAGGTACCTTTGTGCTTATCAATATCCCTCGTCAACGTGCGGCGATTTTCCTCAGTAATCGTACTTACTACAAGGATGAGAGAGCTCAATGGATTAAGGACAGAGATGTTTTAATTGAGATAATGAAGAAGGAGCTGATTCGTGAAACGGTCGAGTAGACACTCCAAGGAAAGAAAGCTTATCCCTTGGTTTCTGAGTTTGCTCTTTTGCATGCTTAACGGGAGTAGTCTCTTTTTCTGTGGTATGTGTTTTACAGTGGTGATCATTTTTTTGACGACTAATAGAGATGTAAGCTCTTTTGTAGTTTTGGTATTTATTAGCTTGTTATCTAACCTTATTATTTCTTTTTATATTTTGATAAGAGAACTACTATACAAACTGATTCATTGCCTTGGGTATCGTGCCCAACCCGATTTAAAAGTCCTTCATATGAGAAGAGGGTTTGATATTCATTTTCCTGTGTTTGAAAAGTATGGTCAAGACTATAAGTTACTCTACAAAAAGCGTTCCAAGAAGCTTCAAATAGAGTATTTGCTTATATGTTTAGGATACTTTAATGGACTTAGTCTTATAATGATTACCTTTACAGCCCTATTGAGAGGAATATTTGAGCTACTAGAACTAGAATCAAGAATGGCATCTTCTGATTATAAACAATTTCTTGTTTTTTTGGTCTACATGGGATTTTTTGTCCTTCTTTTTACAGGACAGAAATACTGGAAAAAAATCACAGAGAGATTAAAAGCTAGAGAAAATGTGACAGTGCTGGCTGTCGAGCATGGTTATCCTATATTTGCGACAAAAGAAGAAGCTTAAGCAGTACGTCAACTGCTTAAGCTTTTTTACTTATTAAGGATTTTTCTACAGTAATGTGTTGGATACCAGCTTCTTCAAAGATGTTACCGACTTCTTGATAGCCATTATTGAGGTAGAACTTAAGTGCACTGAGTTGAGCATGGAGAGAAATAGTCTGGAAGCCTTGTTCTTGTGCAAAATCTTCAGCTTCTTTTAGGAGAATGCTCCCCAGACCTTGACCTTGGTAGGCATCGAGCACCGCCATACGTTGGAGGGTAAGCTGAGTCAAGTCTTTATTCGGTAGTAGGCGTACGGTTGCTGCGGCCTTGCCTTTGTCATCATATAGAACAAAGTGGATGCAGTAGGCTTCATTCGCATCAATCTCAATGGAGCGAGGAACACCTTGCCCCTTAACAAAAACAGTGTTTCGGATGGCTACGGCATCGAGGTAAGTTTCTGAGAGTGTATCTCTTGTATGTTTGATAATCATAGGGCAAGTGTAACAAAGTCTATAACTAATTGTCAACGAAAAAAAGCTTGATGAGAGGAGTCATCATCAAGCTTTTTATCTTGTTTTATTCTTTAATTTGTCGACCGTTTGTATCTTGGATAGGACGGTTATTTTTAAATCCAAGGGTTTGAGTGAATTTCTCCACTTGTTCCTTACTAACGGTTTCTTGATTCTTGAAGACAATCCAGTTAACACCCTCAGTACATGGTGGTGTTGTCAAGGAACCTTCGAAGTTGTAGTAGTCCTTGTCTTCAGGATAGAAATCATCTAGTGAGATAGGTTGAGACAACTCGGTTTCAGTATTAGCAGCCTGAGGCATCTTATCCCAGATTTGTTTTAAGGCTTGATTTTCATCGCCATAATTATAGAGAACTGAGATAACTGTGATTTTTCCATTATCAGTCTTGTAGACGAAGTGACCCTCTAGAGGATAAGTCTGACCATCAATTTCATTCTCACTAGGTGCGTGAAAATGGAACTGCTGTAATTTATAGACATCATCACCAATCGTTAGGGTATTCTTTGGATTTTTAAAGCTGACTTCAATTGTATGCCCGTTATTTTCAACTTGAGCCTCTGATTCTTGATTATTAAGGTTTAGTTCTGGAAGATCAACGTCCTCAGCTCCGGTGATATTGATCGGAGATTGTTCTTTACCATTTTTGCTGAGTTTATAATCTTTAGAAAGGTCACCCCAATGGTCTGGACCAGTAGCACCAGTATAACCCCATTGAACGTCCTTGGACTTTGAGGATTCGGTTTTGGTATCAGACTGGCAGGCTACGAGTAGGATAGTACTTGCTACGAGAGCTACTAATCCAATTAGTTTAAAACTTTTCTTATTCATTTGTCCTCCTTATATTCTTTAATCTTATAACAATGATAGTTTACGTGTTATTAGACACTATCCATTTGACGTAATTGAGTATCGTTTCTCTATGGTGCTTCTGAGAAGGAAGTGTTTGGAGATACCAAACGGAAACGCTTTTATTTTATAGCTAATCTGATAAAAAGTCAAATGTAAATTATAGTAGATTTAGAAAAATATAATGAAAGCTGGTTTTTGCAAAAATAAAAAAACAGCAAACATTTTGAAATCATGATGTTTACTGTCTTTAATGTGTGTAATGATTCTTAATCGAACATTTTCTTTGCAGCTCTTAACAAGGTTTTGACATCTTTATCATAACGAGGTGTTTTCACCAAACGTGACATGGGGATACCAGCAAAATGGAAAGCTGCGATTTCTCCAGAACGAACAGCACTATTTTCTGTGAAAATCATTTGATAAGGTTGTTCGACAAATTCTCCAGTAAAGGCAAGGTTTGTTGAATGTTTTGGAATAACCTTAGGACGATCTGACTTGGCTCGATTGTTAAAGAGAGCAGAAGCATATGGCATATAGACAGGGATACAGTTAATAACACTGTCCATGATTTCCTCTTCTTTATCGCTGATATTGATAGGCCCTGGGTCTACCTTTGAAAGTTGTCCAATAAGTTCCTGGAGCATCTCTTTACCAGTCATTTCGATATAAGGTTTATCAATGATTTCCCCGTGACGACGAGGGTAGAGGAAGTATCCCCAAAGAACCGTTTCGTTTGGTTTTTGACTAGTGAAGTGAGGTTGGTGATGGACAACGATTGACATGGTTACATCTTTTTGACCGAGTGGTGTCACTGGTTCTGTAGAAATAAAGGAATTAAGGGCGTTGCCTGGTTCCTGAGTGGTAATACGAGCAATTTCGTTCAAGAAGAGATGATTTTTAGTAGTGAGAGTGAAACTTACCCATTCACTGGCATCACGATCAGCGAAGAATTTATCAGGATTACCAAGGTTATAAAAATGATCTGATGCCTTTTTCCAAAGACTTGAAGCAGCACCATAATCCATGTTTTCTGCAGCCGGAGTGTTGAAATCACCTAGTGTTGCAGAGTCAGTAATCGAACCGTTTGTAAAGATGACTGCTGTATCGTTATCCACTGGGACGAACTCATTTTCATCAGTTTTAGTATTGACCATGTGAAGACCAGTAACAGTAATTTCGTCTTGCATCTTGCTGTCCTTGAATTTCCAGTCAACAACACGACGATTAAGGACTATGTGACAGCCCTCTTTTTCCAAGTAATTAATCAAAGGCTTCATGATGCTTTCGTATTGATTATAGCGTGTACGGTTAACACCAACTAAATGCTCAATCTGAGTGAATTCATAAATCATTTGGTGCATGTAACGACGAAGCTCTTGTGCAGAACTGCGAGTCCTAAAAGCGAATGTCGTTTCCCACATAAACCAAAAGTTACTTTCGAAAAACTCAGTATTGTCTTTGAAATAGTCAGCAATCGTGATGTTATCTAGTTTTTCTTCTTGTGAATCAGGCATCATAATTAACTGCGTAAGGAGCTTACGACTTTTATTATTCAAACCAAGCTTACCACCATCAACGATACCTTGTCCGCCTGTTAAGAGACGAGCCTTGTCATAGGTTGGGTGTGCGGCATCAAATTGGCGAGTATCCTCAGCAGCTGTAAGACATGGTTCTGTCATTGAAGGAACCCGATCAAGCAAATCCATCAAGTCAACATAGGTACGGTAGTTAAGCATACGACCACCGCGAGCAATATAACCCTTTTGATTTTCCATCGGATGATTTTTATTCCAATAGTCATCCTTAACATCTTGGGTAGGGGAACCGTCGTTTGATCCGTAATTATCAAGAGCGTAGAAAGTGATTTGGTCTCCTGACCATTTACCTTCTTGAATGAGGTAAACAGCGGCAGCCATATTTGATAAACCAGCACCGATCATAATTGCTTTTTTCTTTTGCATGATAGTTCTCCTCCTTAATCCAACGTAGAATCAAATTCATCATATAAGGCACTATCGTCCTTGAAGAATTCAGATTTGTGGGCAAGGAATAAGACACTAGCTAGGACGCTAAGTGTGATTCCAAGACTAGTTTTGAAAAACACTTTTTTCATAATAATACCTTCTTTCAAATTCAGTTTGTATTATAGTCCTATCCATAATTATTAACAACTGTTAATGTAAGGTTTTGTACAGTTTGGTAGAAACTGTTTAAGAAGCTAAGAAAAAACAAGCATCACTAGGATGCTTGTTTCTTGTTATATGCTTAGATTTATCCCAAAGCGTCGTCCATTGAAAGAACTTCGTGGAAGACACGTTGTGTCAATTCAGTTTTTTGTTCTGGAGTGAGGTATTTAGTGTTTACACAGTATCCAGAGATACGTACGATAACATCTTCACCGCTCATGATCTTTTCGTAAACATCTGACAAGTCCATAACGTTCAAGTTAACGTGTTGTCCACCGTTTTCGAAGTATCCGTCAAGGATAGTTACGAGGTTGTCAACTTGTTCGTCGTGAGTCTTACCAAGGGCACGAGGTGATACTTGAGTAGTAAGTGAGATACCGTCAGCTGCATAACCGAAGTCAAGGCTTGCAAGTGAGTTCAAGTTTTGCAACCATCCACCTTTAGCTTTGTTAGATGGGTTAGCACCTGGTGAGAAGAATTCCAATTTAGACAAGTTCACTGAACCATCTTCGTTGAGGTATACCCCTTTGTGAACTGGAGAGTTACCAGTTTGTTTAGAGTAAGCAACGTTAGAAGTGATTGTAAGAAGTGAAACTGTAGCTTCTGCATCTTTGTAGAGTTTGTGGCTACGAAGACGAGTAGTGTAAGCTTCAATCAACCATTCTGCCAATTCGTTTGAACGTGGGTCATCTTCACCCCAACGTGGGTATTCACCGATTGTTTCGTAGTCGTAGATGTAGCCATCTTCGTCACGGATCGGTTTAACTGTAGCGTATTTGATTGCTGACAATGTATCAACAGTATTTGCGAAACCACAGATACCAAATCCCATGTTAGCACGTTGTTTAGTTGGCAAGAAGGCCATTTGAACAGCTTCGTAGTTGTACTTATCAGTCATGTAGTGGATGATGTTAAGGGCATCTACGTAAGTGTCAGTCAACCAGTCAAGAGATTTTTCAAAGTTAGCTTTAACAGTGTCAAAGTCAAGAACTTCATCACGGACTGGTTCGATGTCAAATACTTTATAGTCTTTATGAACATCGTCGTAACCACCGTTCAAACCAGTAAGAAGGGCTTTAAGCACGTTAACACGAGCACCGAAGTATTGGATGTTGTGACGTTGTTCTTCGTTTTCTGGGTCAAGTGGTGATACACAACATGAGATACAGCTCATTTCACCGTATCCGTCTTTAGCCATAGTAGTTACACCTTCGTATTGGATAGAAGAGTGTTTGTGGCTCATGTGCATACAGTAGCGACGGAATGAGTAAGGCAATTTGTCAGTCCAAAGAACTGTCAAGTTTGGTTCTGGAGAGTTACCGATGTTGTCAAGAGTGTTCAAGAAACGGTAGTCCATCTTGGTAACACGGTGACGTCCGTCAGCACCCATACCAGCCATAGAAGTTGTGATGAATGTTGGGTCACCTGAGTACAATTGGTCGTAAGCTTTTGTACGAGCAAACTTAACTGTACGAAGTTTCATAACGAAATCATCAACGAATTCTTGGATTTCTGATTCAGTGTAAGTACCACGAGCAAGGTCACGTTCTGCGTATACGTCAAGGACGATTGGCACACGACCAAGTGAAGTAGCGGCACCGTTGATTACACGACATACTGCCATGAAGGCGATGTTTGTCCATTGGATAGCTTCTTTAGTATCGAAGGCTGGACGACGAACATCTACACCGTAAAGGTCACCAAGGCGAACAACGTCTTGAAGTGCTTGGTATTGAAGGTTAACTTCTTCACGAAGACGGATAGTTTCTTCGTCGATTTCTTTGATAGCATTCCAGTCGTTAACTTTTTCTTGCATCAAGTAGTCAGCACCGTAAAGGGCAAGACGAGCGTAAACCCCGATGATACGTCCACGTGAGTAAGCATCTGGAAGACCAGTAACTGTGTGAGCGTGACGTGCACGACGGATGTTTGAAGTGTAAGCACGGAAGATACCATCGTTAACTGTAGTCACGTATTTTGTGAAAATTTCGTGTACAGCTGGGTCTGGTTCATAACCGTGTTCTTTCAAAGCAGTTTCCGCCATACGGATACCACCTTTAGGCATGAAGTTCAATTTGAAGAGCTCATCATTTTGGATACCATAGATAAGTTCATCTTCTTTTGAAATGTATCCTGCGTCAATGTCAGCGATTGAAGTTGGACGAGTATCCATTGGGAAGCGTCCTTCAGCTTCATAGCCTGCTTTAGTTTCATCTACGATTTTTTTAATTTTTAGAGAGCGTTCAGTTGGTCCTGCAAGGAAGCTTTCGTCACCATCATAAGGTGTGTAGTTTGCTTGAACGAAACGTGAAACGCTAGCTTTTTCTTTCCAGTCAGTTCCTTTAAAGCCTTCCCACGCTTTTTCAAAAACATCTGTGTTAGTTTTAACCGTTGCCATAGTTTGGATCTCCTATAATTCTAGTAACAAAATCATCTGTTACATTCTCTAGAAGTATTCTATCACACAGTAACCGCTTACACAACTTTAAAACTGCGTTTTTAGAGACATTCTTTTATAATACAGTTTCGAAAACGACAAATCTGTATTATAAATTTCTGTTTTTTGATAGATTTTGGTATCATAAGGGGAGAATGCTTTGTAGTCCCAAAGTTTTATGTGAAAAGCTTTACAATGAGATAAATCTGAGAAAGGAGGCAGGGAGCCATGTTAGAGTTTCCTCTAATAAATGATACCAGTCGGAAAATCATCCATATTGACATGGACGCCTTTTTTGCTCAGGTCGAGATGAGGGATGACCCCAGTCTTAAGGACAAACCGGTTATTATCGGTCACGATCCTAGAAAAACTGGGGGACGTGGTGTGGTATCAACCTGTAATTACGAGGCTAGAAAATATGGTGTCCATTCAGCCATGTCTTCTAAGGAAGCCTATGAACGTTGTCCTAATGCTGTCTTTATCTCAGGAAATTATAGCCATTACCGAGAGGTAGGGATGCAAATTCGTGAGATTTTTAAACGCTACACCGACTTGGTAGAGCCTATGTCTATCGACGAAGCCTATCTTGATGTGACGATAAATAAGCTTGGTATCAAATCGGCGGTTAAGGTAGCCAAACTTATCCAGTATGATATCTGGCAGGAACTTCACCTGACTTGTTCAGCAGGGGTTTCCTACAATAAATTTATCGCCAAACTAGCCTCTGATTTTCAAAAGCCTGCTGGTTTGACGGTGGTGCTTCCAGAGGAAGCTCAGGAATTTTTGGGAAAGCTACCTATTGAAAAGTTTCATGGGGTAGGTAAAAAGTCAGTTGAACGTCTTCATGACATGGAAATATACACCGGTGCCGATCTTCTGAAGATTCCTGAGATGACGCTGATTGATCGTTTTGGACGTTTTGGATTTGATCTCTTTCGAAAGGCTAGAGGGATTTCCAATAGTCCTGTTAGGCCCAATCGTGTCCGTAAATCTATTGGAAGTGAGCGAACCTACGGCAAACTTCTTTATAATGAAGATGACATCAAGGCTGAGTTGACTAAGAATGCTAGGCGGGTAGCTGAAAGTGCTCAGAAAAATAAAAAAGTCGGTCGAATTATTGTCATCAAGGTCCGTTATTCGGATTTCTCGACCTTAACCAAGCGTATGACCTTGGACAAATCGACTCAGGATTTCGACACCATCGAAAGGATTGCCCATACCATTTTTGATCAATTAGAGGAAAATAGCAGCGGTGTTCGCCTGCTCGGTGTGACGCTGACGGGTCTGGAAGATCAAGAAGGCAGGCAATTGGACCTAGATGATTTGGAGTCATTATAATAGTAGAGTTTTGATTTTTTCTTTTGGAAAGTGACTTTGAAGAATCATCAGACCTATGCTATCTTAAAGAGTAACTAAAAGAAATGAGGGAATAATATTAATGAAAAAAGTTCTTACCTATTTAGGACTGATTCTAGCAGCTTGCTTGGTTCTCGTAGCTTGTGCTTCCAATAAACCAGCTGAGAAGAAAAAAGCGACACCAACTCCGACAGAACGTGCCAAGGCTGATGCGACAGTTTTAATTGATACTATGCTTGGAAAATCTAGTAACGGTTTTTCAAAACTCTACGGTGAAAATTACGAAACCTGGACTGAAACGAATGTTTTTGAAAAACAAGTTGCAGATACTATCGAAGAAAAGGGGTATACACCGGAAGACAAGTATACGTTTAAATACATTGAAGGTTATGATGCCAAGACTCCAACCCAAGTGCTTTCTAAGTTCCTCAAGGTCCGTCGTAATATGATTGGTAAGATTCAGGACTATAAGCTGAAAGATGTCAATGTTAAAGGAAATGAAGCGACAGTTACCTTTACTTCACGTTCTGTTAGTGCCTATGGTGCTGCAGCTGCTGTTCGTACTCTCCTTATGAGTCTCTATGACAACGATATTGACAAGTTGAAACAATGGAATCAAGCTGATAACAACGATGTGGAAAAAGGTAAAGCCAAAGATCTCACAACGAAATTCCTTTATGGTGAAAACTTTAACGGAGATTTGACACAATTTAAGGATATTGATAAAGAAATGGCCTATACACCTTTGACAGGTGCTGATAATCTAGAAAAGACCTTCAAGCTAACCAAAGATGATGGAGGCAACTGGACGATTTCTATAGAAGATTATAAAGAGCTTGCCGAAGCCTTGGTTGACCATGATGAATCAGGAAGCAGAGCCGTTTACGCTGAACGTATCCATAAGAATTTATCAGATTATCAACCTGAAGACAGTAGCGATTCAAGCAGTAAGTCATCAAGTAAGGGAAAATAGAGTTTTATTGCATTTGATGTTAAACATGTACGGAAAGCTTTTTTGGACGAGAAGAGTTGTCACACCAGTGGCAGCTCTTTTCTTATTGTTCGTTGTATCGATTCCCCTATAACCATTTTCTATCACCACTTAGGTTTTTATTATTAGACGACTAAGGATGAAGATGATAAACTGTTATCACTAACTATTAATGAAAGTATCGAGGATTATAGATATGAAAAAATGGCTTGCAGGTTTAGGGATTCTTGGCTTGTCAGTTTTGACTTTGGCAGCTTGTGGAAACAAGAGTGACAGTAAGGGATCTGGTGAAAAGCAGACGATTACTGTTGCGACGGACTCTGATACGGCACCTTTCACTTTCAAAAAAGGTGACGACTTCAAGGGTTATGATATTGATTTGGTCAAGGCTATTTTCAAGGATTCGGACAAATATGAGGTCAAGTTTGTAACGACACCTTTTGATTCCATCTTGACAGGGGTGGATTCTGGACGTTATCAGATTGCGGCTAACGACTTCAACTACAATGAAGAACGTGCTCAGAAATATGGTTTCTCAGATCCGATTTCACGTTCTAACTATGCCATCACTAGTGCTGAGGGTACCAAGTATACTAGCCTAGACGATTTGTCTGGTAAGACGACAGAGGTGCTTCCTGGCTCTAACTATGCTCAGTTGCTTGAAAATTGGAACCATGCCAATGCGGACAAGACACCAATTACTATCAACTATGCTTCTAGCTCAACGGGTCTTTCAACACGTATTCAACACATTCAAGAAGGAAAAATTGACTTTATCCTTTACGATGCGATTTCGTCTGAGTACATTGTCAAAGATCAAGGCTATAAGCTAGCTGTAAACAAGATTAAAGACGATATCGGTATGAAGACTGATGGTCTGGAATATCTTCTATTCTCAAATGATAAGCAAGGTAAGGAACTCAAGACATTTGTTAATAAGCGTATCAAAGAGCTTAAGAAGGATGGAACCCTTGCCAAACTCAGCAAGGAATACTTCGGTGGCGATTACGTCAGTGATTTGAAATAAGACTGTTAAAAGTTGAGACTGCTGTCTCAGCTTTGGATTTAACACAAAGCTTTCTTTTGAGGCTTTCCTGAGGTGATGACGGACGTCAGCGACCTTCGTCGAAGCTCCATGACTAAGTTTTGAGCCTAAGGTCTCAAAACTTCCGAACACCTGAAACTTTAAAGTTTCAGGTGTTTTTCTCACGCCGGAAAGCCTCGGTTTATGCTCACTTTGTTCGTTAAATAAGGAATTAGTTCAAATCTTTTTGGTCTTAACAAGGTATTATTATCAGTGATACGATTTTCTTATCACTATGATAAGAAAAGACTATTTCACAGACTTTCTGAGTCGTGCTAAAATGAATACTATAAAATTATGATAAGATATTTGAATGGTTAGCACTAGGCTAACCTACTTTTTTAGAAAGAAAGGGCGACATTGTGAAAAAGAGTATAGAAGCATTTAATCGGTCACCTTGGTATCTCCAAGTTATCATTGGCTTGGTTGGTTTGGCAGTAGCTGTTGCTTTAGCCATTCCCTTGTCTTGGCTAGTAGAAATTCTTTGGGGCTATGTTTTGCAACTGATTACGATTATCTTCAAATGGATTTCGTCTTGGATGCCAGCTGGTAAGCTCTTCTCATGGAAGGCAGTCTTTGATGCTGTTCCTAAGATTGTGGAACGCTTGCCTTTGACTTTGGGATTGACCATTGCAGGTGCTTTCTTCGGTTTGATTTTGGCCCTTGTCTTTGCGGTCGTTAAGATCAATCGAGTACGTATCCTTTATCCAATTCAAGCAGTTTTTGTGAGCTTCTTGCGTGGGACACCAATCCTTGTACAACTCATGTTGACTTACTATGGAATACCACTCTTCCTTCGTTATTTGAATGGTGAATTTGGTTTGGATTGGAATATCAATGAGATTCCACCAGCTATCTTCGCGATTACGGCCTTTGCCTTTAACGAAGCAGCCTACATGAGTGAAACCATTCGTGCAGCGATTCAGGCCGTTGACGCTGGAGAAATCGAAGCTGCCCGTTCTCTTGGGATGACATCGGCACAGGTTTACCGTCGTGTTATTATTCCAAATGCGGCAGTTATTGCAACACCAAGTTTGATTAACAGTTTGATTGGCTTGACTAAGGGAACATCACTTGCCTTTAGTGCTGGTATCGTCGAAATGTATGCTCAGGCTCAAATCTTGGGTGGTGCTGACTACCGTTACTTTGAACGTTATATCTCAGTTGCCCTTGTATACTGGGTAATCTCAATCTTGATTGAGTACATTGGTCGTTCAGTTGAAAATCACATGGCCATTAAGGCGCCTGAAGTGACTGACATTTCTGGAATTGGAGGTGACCGCTAATGATTAGTATCAAAAATTTGACCAAGGAATTTTCAGGTCAAAAGGTTCTCGATGGTATTGATATTGACATTGAAAAGGGTGAAGTTGTAGCTCTTGTTGGTGCCTCTGGTGCAGGGAAATCAACAATTCTTCGTAGCTTAAACTATTTGGAACAACCTGATTCTGGTACCATTACCATTGATGATTTTAAAGTCGACTTTAAGACTATCACTAAAGAACAAATCCTTACCCTTCGCCGTAAGTTGGCCATGGTTTTCCAACAGTTCAACCTCTTTGAACGTCGTACAGCCTTGGATAATGTTAAGGAAGGTCTTAAGATTGTTAAGAAACTTTCTGACGAAGAAGCTACCAAGATTGCGAAAGAAGAGCTTGCTAAGGTTGGGCTTTCTAATCGTGAAAACCACTACCCACGTCACTTGTCAGGTGGTCAAAAGCAACGTGTGGCCTTGGCTCGTGCCCTTGCAATGAAGCCTGATGTGCTCTTGCTTGACGAACCAACATCTGCTCTTGACCCTGAGTTGGTTGGTGAGGTTGAAAAATCAATCGCTGATGCAGCTAAGTCAGGTCAAACTATGATTTTGGTCAGTCACGACATGAACTTTGTTTATCAAGTGGCTGACGAGGTGCTCTTCCTTGAAAAAGGTCGTATTCTTGAACAAGGAACACCTGACGAAGTCTTTAACCATCCAAAAGAAGAACGAACAAAAGAATTTTTCGCTTCTTATTCAAAACAATATCTTTAAGATGAGATTTTTGTTACAATAGAAAAGGTGGTGGGAGTGGACGACATTTTAGTCCATAGTCAAAGTCCCACAAGGATGATTAGGAACTTTTGAATGTTTCAAAGGCGACTATAGTCCAATCAGAAACTGCATCGTGCAGTTATTACTAGTCGAATTTAGAGGTTGGAGAATGTTATCTCAGCCTTTTCTATTTCTCACTTTAGGATGATTTATGTTATTAAATATTTTTAAATTTTACCTCTTAGGCCTTGTGATTGCTTTCTTTGTGTGCTTGGTGATTGGTGCCATTTGGCTTGGATGGCGTGCCTTACGTCGTGCGGACAAAACTGTTAAGGAGCGTCAAGGTGCCCTCTATGATGCTATTATGATGTCGATGGTTTCGATCCCAGTTTTGGCATTTGCTTTTATGGCGATTCTTATCGTGCTGAATGCATAATTCTAGCTTTGTTGGCACATTAGGTGTAAGATATCTCTACAAGAAAATCATATAAGGAGTTACTTATGTACGATACAATTGTTATTGGAGTTGGTCCTGCGGGGATGACTGCAGCACTCTATGCAGCACGTGCCAACCTTAAAGTGGCAACTTTGGAGCAAGGTGCTCCTGGTGGACAGATGAATAACACGTCTGATATTGAAAATTACCCTGGTTTTGAAAGTATTTCTGGTCCAGAATTGTCAATGAAGATGTTCGAACCTTTGGAAAAATTGGGCGTTGAAAATCTTTATGGTATCGTGTCTGGTATCGAAGACAAGGGTGACTATAAAGTTGTCAAAACTGGTGATGAAGAGTACCAAACCAAGACAGTGATCATTGCGACTGGTGCCAAACATCGCCACATTGGTGTTGCTGGCGAAGAAGAGTACAACAGCCGTGGGGTATCTTACTGTGCGGTCTGTGATGGTGCCTTCTTCCGTAATCAAGACCTCTTGGTCGTTGGTGGTGGAGACTCTGCCGTTGAAGAAGGAATTTATTTGACACGCTTTGCCAATAGCGTGACCATTGTTCATCGTCGTGATGAATTGCGTGCTCAAAAGGTCCTTCAAGACCGTGCCTTCGCCAATGAAAAGGTTAAGTTTATCTGGGACTCAGTCGTTGAAGAAATTAAGGGTGATGACATCAAGGTTTGCAGTGTTGATATCAAGAATGTCAAAACTGGTGAGGTGACTAACCACGAATTTGGCGGTGTCTTCGTTTATGTGGGACTTGATCCTGTTTCAGATTACTTGACAGGTCTCGACGTCACTGACCAAGATGGTTGGGTAATTACAGATGATAAGATGGCGACACGTATTCCTGGTATCTTTGCCATTGGGGATGTCCGTCAGAAAGACCTTCGCCAAATTACAACAGCCGTAGGTGATGGTGCCACAGCTGGTATCGAAGCCTACAACTACGTGACTGCACTTGGTGATAAGTAAAATAATAAAAACTCGGGATGTTCTCGAGTTTTTTGTGTTCTCTTGGGGGGATTTAGCTTGTCTAGTCCCCTTTGGACCAACATCTATGCGTGTTTTTTGTTATAATAGAAAAGTCTTACTAAAAATCAGTAAAAACGAGGTGACCGACTTGCGTGTTGTAGCAGGTGAATTTGGCGGACGTCCGCTTAAAACGTTAGAAGGCAAAACGACTCGTCCAACAACGGACAAGGTCAAGGGTGCCATTTTCAATATGATTGGTCCTTTCTTTGATGGAGGGCGTGTTTTGGATCTTTTTTCTGGAAGTGGTAGTCTGGCTATTGAGGCTATCAGTCGTGGTATGTCGTCTGCTGTCCTCGTGGAAAAGGATCGTCGGGCACAGGCTGTTATTCAGGAAAATATCAAGATGACCAAGAGTGAGAAGCAGTTCCAGCTTTTGAAGATGGATGCGGCGCGTGCGCTGACACAATTGACAGGAAAGTTTGACTTGGTACTTTTAGATCCGCCTTATGCCAAAGAGCAGATTGTGGCCAATATTACTCAGTTAGAGGAGCAAGGGCTCTTAGCTGAGGAGGTTATGTTGGTTTGCGAGACGGATAAGGCTGTGGACCTGCCTGAAGAAATTTCAAACTTTGGGATTTGGAAACAGAAAACCTATGGTATCAGTAAGGTGACCGTTTACGTGCGTTAGCCTTTGATAGGGAAGTTGTAGAAAGGAATGCTATGACAAAGATTGCTATGTTTACGGGGTCTTTTGATCCGATTACTAATGGGCATATGGATATTATTGCCAGAGCCAGCAAGCTCTTTGATGAGCTCTATATCGGTCTCTTTTATAATAAAAATAAGCAGGGCTTCTGGGACGTGGAGACTCGCAAGCGTATCTTGGAAGAGGTCGTGGCAGATCTTCCCAATGTAAAGGTTATAACGGCTCACGATAGTCTGGCTGTAGATGTCGCCAGAGATCTTGGGGTGACTTATTTGGTCCGAGGCCTTCGTAATGCGACAGATTTTGACTATGAGGCTAATATGGATTATTTCAATAAGGGGTTGGCCCCTGAAATTGAAACGGTTTATTTGATTGCTAGTCATGAGGTAACACCAGTCTCTTCCAGTCGTGTGCGTGAGTTGATTTATTTTGAGGGGGATATTAGTTCCTATGTTCCTCAAGCAGTTGTTAAGGAAGTGGAGGCTAAGCGTGGCAAACAAGAACGAATCTAAATCACTATTAGGGAAAATTTGGCGGATTAAGTGGTGGTTGTTAAGTATTTTTACGGTACTTTTCCTCCTATTTGCCCTCTTTTTCCCGCTAAATAATTATTATGTTGAGCTTCCGGGTGGTGCTTTTGATACTAAGGAAGTCTTGACTGTAGACAAGAAAGCTGATGATTCAAAAGGATCCTACAATTTTGTGGCAGTGGCCCAAACCAAGGCGACTTTAGCCTTGATGCTCTATGCTCAGCTTAATGATTTTGCAAAGCTTCAAACAGCTGAAGAGGCAACTGGGAATTACTCTGATGAAGATTTCATGCGTATCAACCAATTTTACATGGAGACTTCCCAAAACCAAGCGATTTATCAGGGCTTGACTCTGGCCGGTAAGGAGGCTAGCTTGGAGTATATGGGTGTCTATGTGCTTCAGGTGGCTGATGATTCTAGCTTCAAGGGTGTCCTCAATATTGCGGATACGGTGACAGCTGTCAATGGCAAGACCTTTGATAATTCTGCTGACTTGATTAAATACGTTCAAGGACTTAAGCTGGGTTCAAAAGTCAAGGTCACTTATACGACAGATGACAAAGAAAAGACTGCCACTGGTAAGATTATCAAGATTGCCAATGGTAAAAATGGTATTGGTATCGGTTTGACAGATCATACCGAGGTTAAGAGTCCTGAAAATGTGAAGTTTAAACTTGATGGCGTTGGCGGACCAAGTGCGGGTCTTATGTTTACCCTAGCTATTTACGATCAGGTATCTGGTCAAGACCTCAAGGCTGGCCGTAAGATTGCTGGAACAGGAACCATTGAAAAGGATGGTTCGGTCGGTGATATCGGTGGTGCCTACCTCAAGGTGAAATCAGCGGCTGATAGTGGTGCAGACATTTTCTTCGTGCCAAATAATCCAGTAACCAAGGAAATGAAAAAGGCTGATCCGGATGCCAAAACCAACTATCAAGAGGCCAAGGAAGCTGCCAAGAAACTGGGAACCAAGATGAAAATCGTCCCTGTTAAAACAGCTCAAGAAGCCATTGATTATTTGAAAAAGACTAAATAAGAAGAGAGTAGGACAGGCAGAAATTCATGATTTTTGTCTGAGTCTTACTCTCTTTTTTAGGTCAAAGTGTTATAATAGTCTTTATGAAAAAACGTTATAGAACAGTCAATGATTACTATCGTGAAATTTTTGGCGAAAAGATTTTCAAACTACCAATTGATGCGGGTTTTGATTGTCCCAATCGTGATGGCACAGTGGCCCACGGTGGCTGTACCTTTTGTACGGTATCGGGGTCTGGGGATGCTATTGTAGCACCTGAGGCACCGATTCGTGAGCAGTTTTACCATGAGATTGACTTCATGCACCGCAAGTGGCCAGAAGTTCAGAAATATCTGGTTTATTTTCAAAACTTTACCAATACCCACGCGTCGCTTGAAGTTATCAAGGAACGCTACGAACAGGCTATCAATGAGCCTGGTGTTGTTGGCATCAATATCGGTACCCGCCCGGACTGTTTGCCAGACGATGTGATTGATTATCTGGCAGAACTCACAGAACGTATGCATGTGACCGTTGAACTTGGCTTGCAAACGACTTATGAAGAAACGTCAGAACTCATTAACCGAGCACACAGCTATGATCTCTATGTGGAGACGGTTAAGCGTGTGCGTGAGCGTGCGCCAAAGGCTGAGATTGTATCGCATCTGATTAATGGGCTACCAGGGGAAACCCACGAGATGATGGTGGAAAATGTTCGACGTTGTGTGACGGACAATGACATTCAGGGAATTAAACTCCACCTCCTCCATCTGATGACCAATACGCGTATGCAAAGAGACTACCACGAGGGGCGTCTTAAATTGCTGAGTCAGGAAGAGTATGTGTCCATCATCTGTGACCAGTTGGAAATCATCCCTAAGGATATCGTCATTCATCGAATTACTGGTGATGCGCCGAGAGATATGTTGATAGGTCCTATGTGGAGTCTCAACAAATGGGAAGTCCTCAATGCCATTGACAAAGAGATGGAACGTCGTGACTCATGGCAAGGGTGCAAAGTAGCTAACGAGAAGGAGGAAAAAGCATGATTAAACGACCAATTCATCTATCTCATGACTTTCTAGCTCAAGTGCTGGACGATGAGAGTGTAGTTGTCGATGCAACCATGGGAAACGGCAATGACACAGCCTTTCTGGCTGGTCTTGCCAAGAAGGTTTATGCCTTTGACGTGCAGGAGCAGGCGCTCGAAAAGACTCGTCAACGCTTGTCAGATTTGGAAATTGAAAATGCGGAACTCATTTTAGACGGTCACGAAAATCTGGACCGTTATGTCACGGAACCTATTCGTGCAGCTATTTTCAATCTGGGTTATCTGCCATCTGCAGATAAGAGTGTTATTACCAAACCCCACACGACCCTTGAGGCCATTGAGAAAATTCTTGACCGTCTAGAGGTGGGTGGTCGTTTAGCTATTATGATTTACTATGGTCATGATGGTGGCGATATGGAGAAGGATGCTGTGCTTGAGTACGTTATCGGTTTGGACCAGCGTGATTTTACAGCTATGCTTTACCAACCCCTTAATCAAATTAATACCCCACCATTTTTGGTGATGTTGGAGAAATTACAATGATTACAGATATTAAAGAAAAACTTGCAGATATGCAGGCCAAATATATCGATAAGCAGAGTGCCGAGGGTACTTTGAAAAAGGTTGATAATCGTAAAACGGCTAAAATTAAGAAAAAGTTAGCTAGTCTTGAGGTCGAACGTTGCCATAAACTTTTGGCTAAGGAAGATGTCACTGCCATTGATAAAAAAATTAGTAAGCAAAAAGAACTATTCTCAAACTGTTGTCATAAGGAAGGGTAGGAGGAGCTATGCATTTATCATTAGCTTTGCTTGTTCTTCTTTTTAGCTTGATTTTATCGAACGTTATCAATCGTGTCTTTCCACGTCTTCCCCTACCTTTGATTCAAATTATTTTTGGGGTTGGTATTGGTTTACTTTTAAAGGGACGCGCTTTCGAGCTTGAAACAGAACTTTTCCTAGCTTTCATTATTGCTCCCTTGCTGTTTCGTGAGGGTGAAGAAAGTGATATCACTAGTATTCTACGTAACTGGAAACTCATTCTATTTTTGATTTTCCCAGTTATCTTTGTGTCTACCTTGGGAATCGGTTATCTTGCTAAGGCCGTCTTGCCTGCTTCGGTACCCTTGTCTGCCTGCCTAGCCATCGGTGCCGCCCTTGGACCAACGGATTTGGTTGCCTATTCCGCTATTTCCAAACGTTTCAGTTTTCCAAAGTGGATTAGCTATATTTTGCAGGGTGAAGGTCTTCTGAACGACGCCTCTGGCTTGGTTGCCTTTCAGGTGGCAGTGACTGCATTGACAACAGGGACCTTCTCCCTCCTTGGTGCGAGCTGGAATTTGGTTATTTCTGTGCTTGGTGGTTTTTTAATTGGCTTGATTACAGCCTTATTTAATCGCCTCTTTTTGACCATTTTGGACAATATGGATGCTGCAGATGTCACAGGTGCTCTCTTACTAGAGTTGGTACTACCGATTTCCTCTTACTTTGTAGCCGAGGAAATTCATGCTTCTGGAATTATTGCCGTTGTCGTAGCAGGGATTTCGCTTGCCAGTCGGTTCAAAAAAATCACCGTTTTTGATGCCAAGTTGGATAGTGTTTCTCATACGATTTGGGGAACCATTACCTTCATGCTTAATAGTATGGTCTTTTTCCTCTTGGGAACAGAACTTCCAACCCTAGCAGCCCCAGTACTGCGTAGCAGCACTTACGATAATCTCTGGATGCTTCTTGCTATCATCCTTTTAACAGCGACCATGTTTGGCATTCGCTTTGTTATGATTAGTGCAGTATTTGCCCAAAGAGCTTGGAGGGCCAAACGATCACTAAAAAAAATCTGGAAGGGTTCTACTCTGTTAACCTTTTCAGGTGTTAAAGGAACGGTTTCCATTGCAACCATCCTTTTGCTTCCGGTTGCCAATATGACGGCTTTGGAACATAGTCTCTTGCTCTTTACGGTAGCGGGTGTCACTTTATTAAGTTTCTTAACAGGGATTTTAGTCCTACCTAAGCTAGCCACTGGACCAGCCCACACGACCAACCATTATATGCAGATTGCCATTCTTAATGATGTGGTCGGCGAGTTGGAAAAAGATCTAAAACAGTCAACTAATCAAGGAGCTGTCTATGCTACGATTGACAACTACAATCAACGCTTGGAAGATTTAATCTTGGAGCAGGAATCAAATGATGTCAAAGAAGAGTTGGCCAATATTCGAGTAATGATTATGGAAATCGAGAGTGAGGGTCTGGAATATGCCTACAAGAAGGGGAAGATTTCAGAACTCGAATACAATCTCTACCAACGTTATATCAAGGGCTTGGAACGTCGTATCAACCGTGGTTTTGTCTCTAGCCTTTCTTACGCCCTAGCTGTCTTTGTGCGTGGCCTTCGTAGATTGTTGCACTTAGCTCTTACTTTCAAGTTTCGTATTGATCAGGATGATACTAGAAGAGGTCCTAGGTTGACGGAAGAAAACCGCGACCATATGACTGAGCTCTATTTGACAAATACTGAGCAGATTTTGGAAGCCTTGAGTAATCTGGAAGGTGTTTATCACTCAGATCTCTTGTCTTATCTGAAACGCAGTCGCCTTCAAGAGGCTGAGATTATTCAATCAGGTGCCTTTGTTGAGCGGGTTATCACCCACCTTCATCCAGACAATATTGATGAAATGTTGCGAGGCTACTATTTGGAACGTAAGGTTATCAACGAGTACGAGCAGGCTGAACTTATCTCTAGCCGTTATGCCAAGCAGCTTCGTAAGGAAGTCAATACTTTGGAGGATTACTCTCTCAAAGAAACTAGCAACACGTTAACCTATGATATGATTAATCTGGCTCGAGGTCGGGCTTAAGCAATGAATGTTATCACAAAAAGAAGCCAAGATTTTTCTTGGCTTCTTTTTCATATATTTTTATAGAACAGCATATCGTTCCAGCCTTAATTTTGTATGGTGTATCTAAAATAAAAGAGGAGTAGTGATAAAACAACAAGTCCCCCAGATAATGTCTAGGGGACTTGTTTCTTTGAGCGATTTTTATAGAAGAGGGTTAATGTAAAAACGATGGTCATCAATTGGAATAATTTGAACAGGATTTTGGTAGAAGTCAGCTAAAACTTCCGGTGTGATGATATCATTTTTTGGTCCTTGTGCCACGATTTTTCCTTGACGGAGTAGGAGGATGTGGTCCATCTTCTCAGTAATCTCTTCAGCATGGTGGGTGACGTAAAGGACCAGGGGTGCGTGAGGAAGCGAGGTGATACGGTCGATCTGACGTAACAGCTTTTCGCGGGCAAAGAGATCCAAGCCCACAGTTGCTTCGTCAAGGATGATGATGTCGGGATCTTCCATAAGACTACGAGCAATCAAACAGATTTGCTTTTCTCCCTGAGAGAGGCCATGGTATTTACGACCAATCAAATCTCCAGCACCAAGTGAAGTTAGCATATCCTTGGCTTCTTGTAGCTCTTTGTCTCCATAGGCTTTGTAGAGGATTGAGCTCTTGTACTTACCGGTAAGGACGATTTTTTCAGCAGTCATATGTTGAGGTAGACGCTCAGTGATGAAGGAGCTGACGATACCGATGTGTTGACGAAGACCTGTGATGTCTCCATTACCAAAGGTGTAGCCTAGTATCCCAGCCTTCCCTTCAGAAGGGAAAAATTCAGCTGTCAACAAACGTAGGAGGGTTGATTTTCCAGCACCGTTAAGTCCCAGGATAGCCCAGGTTTGTCCTTTTTCAACTGTCCAGTTAAGGTCAGATAAAAGTGTTTTTCCTTGGCGGACCAAGCTGACATTTTCTAATCGTATAAGTGACATAAGTCTCTCCTTTGATGATAAATTACCCTAATTATAGCATAAAATAGACGCCTTTATTGGGAAATTATGGTATAATGAAAGTCAGAATTTTTTTTAGAGGAGAAGAAAAAATGGAAGACTCTAGTGGTCAGTCCTTATTATTTCAATCTATTTTACTACTAATTTTAACCTTGCTTACAGCCTTTTTCTCAGCATCTGAGATGGCTCTTGTATCACTTAACCGCTCACGTGTAGAGCAAAAGGCAGAAGAAGGCGATAAGAAATTTATCCGCCTGCTCAAGGTTCTTGAAAATCCAAACAACTTCCTATCAACTATCCAAGTTGGTATTACCTTTATTAGCCTCTTACAGGGGGCCAGTCTCTCTGCGTCACTAGGTGCAGTGATAGCGACTTGGTTTGGTCATGCGGCTTGGGCTAAGACAGCGGGTAGCATGATTTCTTTGGTTGTCTTGACCTATATCTCTATCGTTTTTGGGGAACTTTATCCAAAACGTATCGCTATGAACCTCAAGGAAAATCTAGCCATCTACTCAGCTCCTGTTATTATTGTTACAGGTAAGATTGTTAGTCCCTTTGTTTGGATTCTTTCGGCGTCAACCAATCTTTTGTCTCGTTTGACACCTATGACCTTTGATGATGCCGATGAGCAGATGACACGTGATGAGATTGAGTACATGTTGACCAAGAGTGAGGATACGCTTGAGGCTGAAGAAATTGAAATGCTCCAAGGGGTATTCTCTCTTGATGAATTGATGGCGCGTGAGGTTATGGTCCCTCGTACGGATGCCTTCATGATTGATATTGAAGACAACACTCAAGAAAATATCCAAGCTATTCTCAAGGAAAGTTTCTCTCGTATTCCTGTTTACGAAGATGACAAGGATAAGATTATCGGTGTCATTCATACCAAAAATCTTCTTAAAGCAGGTTTCGAACTTGGTTTCGAAAATATCAAACTTCGTCGAATCATGAACGAACCTCTCTTTGTTCCTGAGACTATCTTCGTAGATGATCTCTTGGCAGCCTTTCGTAACACCAATAATCAGATGGCTATCTTGCTTGATGAGTACGGTGGCGTTGCTGGTCTTGTTACCTTCGAGGATCTTTTGGAAGAAATCGTTGGTGAGATTGACGACGAAACAGATAAATCTAGTGTGGAAGTTCGTGAAATTGGTGAGAATACCTATATTGTCGAGGGAGCTATGACTCTTAACGACTTCAATGAACATTTTGATACAGAACTTGAGAGTGATGACGTTGATACTATCGCAGGTTATTATTTGACTGGTGTGGGAGCCATTCCAACTCAAGAAGTCAAGGAACACTATTCAGTTATCAACAAGGACAAACACCTCGAATTTATCAATGATAAAGTTAAGGATGGTCGTGTAACCAAACTTAAGGTAATCATCACGGCAGCTTCAGAAGAGGCAGAAGAATAGTTTTCTACATGTTTTTATTAGAAAATATTGGAACTTAAAAGCGACTATTTACTAATTAGGCACTTTCTCTCATTATGAGTGAAAGTGTTTTTTCTTATCTATCTTGGAATATCAGCTTATCAAAATAATAAGATTAGAAAACGTCTATAAAGTACGTCATAAAGCCTTTTTTACCTATCAAAACTGCCGGACTTTGTCAGGAAAACAACCATAATTTTGAAGATAATCTAACATATTTCAGCGTGTTGAAAGATTTAGAATAAAAATAAATAAGATTTTAATTAAAGCGGTCTTTTATTACTTTTTTATGGTAGAATGTAGGTTAACTGATAAATGAAAAAAGGAGAATCTTAATGGCTTCTAAAAAATCTATATCTATATATAGTAGCTTGCTTTTACTCACCCTTACCCTAGGAGCTTTTGTACCAGTAACCTCTTTTGCGGATGATGGTATTGCGACAAATGATGCTGTTCTTACACAACCAACGACAGATCGTGCAACAACTGGTCCTTCAACAGCCCCAAGTGATGGTGACTTGGCTCGTAGCAATGATTCAAACACAGGTGTGGCAACGCCAACAACACCAACACCTACAGTTCCTGAAGTACCAGCTGAGCCAACAACACCAGCAACTCCGGAAGCACCTGCGACACCGGCTCCAACAGCTGATTCATCAACAAAACCAGCCGATAAGCCAGAAGACCCAGCTTCAGCAACTGATAAAGGGACAAGCGAAGCACCTCAAAACTCTGAAACTCCAGCGGTGAATGTTAATGGACAACCTGTTGTTACTGTAACACCAACAGCTCCAGTTATCACTGCAGCTGGCCAAACAATTGTGTCTACACAAAATAGCCAAATTGTTATCGCTAACACTGATGGTACAACAAGTGTTGTCGCTCCTGAAACAGTAGGATTCAAAGTGAACGCTGACGGTACATTGACTGGTAAAGATGCTAAAGGTAAGGAAGTTACACTTCCTAAGACTGGTGAAGCATCAACAGTAATCTTGACAATGGCAGGAACATTCTTCCTTGCTGCTGCAGCCTTTTTGGGGCTTAAGAAACGTGCCTAATAATATAGATGATAAAAGACTGGATTTTTCCAGTTTTTTTGTTTTTCTTCTGGTATAGTATAGATATTCCTTAATTTCAGATGTATTATAGTATAACCTTTGCCTGAATTCAGGCAGATATGGAGCATGTTTCTGATAAAAGAGGTATAATAAAAACATGTAAAAAGCGTTTTCAAGGAGGCTGCCATGGCAGAAATTGATTACAGTCAGGTGACTGGACTTGTTCATTCAACCGAAAGTTTTGGATCCGTAGATGGTCCTGGTATCCGTTTTATTGTTTTCATGCAAGGCTGTAAGATGCGTTGCCAATATTGTCATAACCCAGATACTTGGGCTATGGAGTCAAATAAGGCTGTTGAACGTACAGTTGAAGATGTCTTAGATGAGGCTCTTCGTTTCCGTCATTTCTGGGGTGAGCATGGTGGTATCACTGTATCAGGTGGTGAGGCCATGCTTCAGATTGATTTTGTCACTGCCCTCTTTACAGAGGCTAAGAAGCTAGGGATTCACTGTACGCTTGATACTTGTGGGTTTGCGTACCGCAATACTCCTGAGTATCATGAAGTTGTTGACAAACTTTTGGCTGTGACTGACTTGGTCCTACTTGACATCAAAGAGATTGACCCCGAACAACACAAGTTTGTGACCCGTCAACCTAATAAGAATATTTTGGAATTTGCTCAATATCTATCTGACAAACAAGTTCCAGTCTGGATTCGCCATGTCTTGGTACCTGGTTTGACAGACTTTGACGATCACTTGATTAAGCTTGGTGAGTTTGTAAAGACCTTGAAAAATGTCGATAAATTTGAAATTCTTCCCTATCATACAATGGGTGAGTTCAAATGGCGTGAGCTCGGTATCCCATATCCTTTGGAAGGGGTTAAACCACCAACTGCAGATCGGGTCAAAAATGCTAAAGCTCTCATGCACACTGAAACGTATCAAGAGTATAAAAATCGTATCGGTGTGAAAACCTTGGATTGAAAAAGAAGCTCTTGACAAGGGCTTTTTAACTTTGCTATTATTTAGGGAGCAATAAAGAGCAGGTAAATTATGTTTCGTATTTTAAAATTTGATGATGACTTTGTTTATCTCAGTCATCCTGACGGGCGACTTAAGAAAATAGATCGCACGCTTTTTGATTTTGATATAAAATTAGGAGATCGTATTGATGTCTACCAAGATGGGGACTTGACAGTTGTTACTCCGGCAGAAGTCCAGACGGACTTGAGCCTAGAGGGAGACAAATCTGTTAAATCACACCTCTTGCAAGGGATTTTAGATCTTTTCCTTGAAACCCTTAATATTCACAATAATCATTTGGGTGACTTGAAGAAGATCTTCACGCAATTATTGATTACACTCTTCATGGCTTGGAGCTTGTTGGGAGTTATTCTGGTTGAGATTCTTCTCTTTGCAGAGTCAATTATTGTCTTCCTATGGAGACTTCTAGTTCGTCTTGTTAAGTGGATGCATATTAAAGACAACACTAAGGTCTTGATTGATGAGACACAAAAACGTCATGCTAAGCGTGAGCGTCAAAAAGCTCAAAGACGTGAGCAGGAGAGACGTCGTCAGGAAGAACTTGAAGAACGTGAATATCTTCGTGAAACAGAACGTCAAAAGGAACTCATGATTGTTGAAGCTAGCCTTAGTCAGGAAGCAGAACGTGAGAGCCTTTCAACTAGCCTTGCTTTGGAGCAAGCAAGTGCTTCAAGTCAATCTGCTAGTGAAGATTTGGTAGAAGAAAGCCAGTCAACTTCAGAGTCAGAAGTGATGTCTGAATCAGCAAAGTCTGAAAAATAGAACAGAAAAAAGAACTGAGAGTTAGGATCTCGGTTCTTTTTCATATGAGAAAAGCACCAGAGGTGCTTTTGTGAGAGGTGACTAAAGTGTTTTTTCAGAGTCACGAACAATGAGCAAGTCAACTTTTGCGTGACGGAGAATGTATTCAGAAGACGAACCAATAAGCAAGCGTTCAAAAGTATTGAGACCAGTGGCACCAACCATAATAAGGTCAACATTTTCCTTATCAGGGATATCAACAGCCAAGAGGCTCTTAGGATTACCGAACTCAATAACTTTGCGAATCTTGGTTAAACCAGCTTCTCTGGCTTGGCGTTCAAAGTCAGCCAAAACAGCTTTAGCTTCGTCTTCTAGTTTTTCATAGATATAAGAGTCGAAAGTCGCAACGCTTTGAAGGGCGCGTGTATCGATAACGTGTACCAATAGTAACTGAGCATTATTACGTTTTGCAACGTGCACACCTTTAATAAAGGCCAGTTCTGATTCGTAAGAACCGTCGATAGCTACCATAATACGTTCATATTGTTGAGACATAAGCTCTACCTCCTATCTTTAGCTTTATTATACTCCTTTAGTCTAAAAAATGAAAGCGTTGTTATAGATTTTCTGAAATCTTTTTTTGACTGCTTACTTTAGGATGCTCTTAGTAATGTGAAGATTTCAGTATTATCTAAAAATGCCCTATTGTAAAATGAAGTGCAACACAAAAGACATGTTCATCTGATATACTAGAGTTGCGAAAAACAGTATAAAGG